>Ga0335072_10000392_pt1 | contig 88864 bp, 74 predicted proteins | sample Lox_Sample_21_FD_206725 | JGI IMG/M metagenome (GOLD analysis project Ga0335072, IMG submission 206725) | Soil microbial communities from Loxahatchee National Wildlife Refuge, Florida, United States - Lox_Sample_2.1 | ecosystem: Environmental > Terrestrial > Soil > Wetlands | place: USA... | reverse complement strand
GATATCACATTATATACCTTAAGCTTCTACTGAAAATGATCCTTCGCTTCATCCTATTCCTAACGGATAACACCTACGTTTGATCAATGGCTTGCACCACTCTTGAGCGCCTGAATCACTTCGACATGACCGTGCATATTCGTCCAGTCTAGGGAAGTATGCCCTTGCCCGTCTGCGAGTTCAGCATCCGCCCCTTGACTCAATAGAAACGTGACAATGTCAGCGTAGTGTGGTAGCCATAGCTGGTAGCCCATAATAACGGCGTGCGCCTGCCTTTATCTCGACGGTCAACCTTTACCTGCTGTGTTGAAAGCAATTCTTCAACCAAGCCTAGACAATTACTGTTATTGAGGGCCCATGCAAGAGGGGCCCAACCATCGACGTCCTCATCGTCGAGCCCCGGACAATCATAGCGAAGGAGAGTCTTCACAGCATCCTGACTGCCATTCTGACTAGCCCATGATATTGCATTACGTCCGTCAATGCCCTTGCTCGATTCGTTGACTCGTTTGTTTTCATGAGAAGTTTTATGGCACCGGCTTGCCCATTTCCTGCTGCCCAGGATAGTGCAGATCGGTGCTTGCTATCCTCAATGTTCGGGTCGACGTCTTGAAGAGTTAGTAAATGCCTCAAAGACGTCAAGAAACCCTCCCCAGCAGCCCAAGAAATTGCCGTTCGACCTCGTTTATCCGTGCGGTTGACGTTGATCAGAGAATGATGTAGAAGTAACTCTTTGATAATGTCCAGATGGTTTCCGCCAACAGCCCAAAAAAGAGTAGTCCAATTGCTGTCATCTTGCTCGTCTGGCCTCAAAGATTTGTGGCCGAGAATTGTTTGTACTACACTAAGATGACCCTGACCGGCTGCGAAACTCAGTGGGGACCGGTTTGAGGCGCCTTTCAGGTTGACGTCTATTCTCTCCTAGGCTACCAAGCGTCTTACTACTGATACATGCCCATGGTGAGCAGAAATCGCCAATGGTGTTTGCCGGTCTACTCTCCTAGTATTTGGATTGGCGTTATGGCGGAGAAGCACGTCAACGGCGGCGGTGGAACTCATTCTAGCGGCCCAAAATAGCGCTAGATCCTTCTGTGCCTGATCGCAGTATGTATTTTCATCGAAAAGCCGACAGAGAATCCTGGAAAGATCAAAGAAGGCTGCAATCAAAAGACGATTGAAGTCTTCAGGATAGTGATACTCCATTCCGGTTTCGAACCAGAAAATTTTGAGCCAATTCTGGAGGCGGCTGCTGGATTGCTCCATCAATCCATATACAGCCTCTAGTAGTTCTGGTGGAGCGATGGACTCACAAGACCTTAAATGCTCTGCCCAGTGGAGCGCAGCATAGCCGAAGAAGTCGAAGCGATTGAGAAGAGATTGACAGAATTCTGCATCAAGATCGGATTGATCCTTTAGGATAGCGTCCTCTTCAAGTGTACATGGATCTCAGAGAGTGCCTTCGGTCGGTACACGGCGTCCAGGGTCGCTGGAGGACTCACTGGAGCTCCGTTCCATGATACTGCGCTCTAAGGAGAACTGGTCAGTCGAAAAATTCATCCAGGAGCAGATAATTTATGCAAGAGAACGCCAAAACTAGCGATGCTTCCGTAAATTCAACAGCATATGCCCTGATTGGCGAATTTTGATTATGACCCAGTGCCGGATCCAGCAAAAATACTTTTGCGGACTGATGAACGAGCGAAATTTTTGATCCTGAGATTCTGACTAGGGGGCCCAGTATACCCTGAAAGGTGGGTTCAATTGAAAATGACATATCTTCTGCAATCTGCGCTGCGGTTTCGTGATCTAGTCTGATCGTGAAAGCGACGTTGATTTCCACCAGAGATAGGTATCGCGAGCTTCCCACGAGCAGGTTGAGGAGCTTTATAGCATTGCCTTGATGTTCTGAGGGGATTGTTGCTAGGAACCTCTCGTAGGTTGCTAGCAAATCCTGAGGCAGGTCGGCGATGATTCTCTGGATCTGTGCCTTCGAGACATCCAGACGACCCTCTAGGTACTTGAGAACAAAGCTTACCTAGAGGAAAGTCTGATCAGCTTTTGAAAAACGTATTTCTTCCAAGAACTCTTTAACGCCGGGAGGGAAGTGTAGTCTTCGGGAAATTAGTTTGATCTTGTGCTGAATGACCAGCTTGACGTCTTCGTTGATACTACTGTGACATTCTTCAATGGGCAACAGACTCTTCAGCAACCCGTTAAAGAGATAATTGTTGGTCAACTTCGGTCGACTTGTCATGAGAAACTTGATACACTTTGGTGAATCGTCATCAAGCGTTTTCGACTTCTCTAGGAGACCAATAACTGCGTTGAGAAACTTCTGCCGCGTGTGCTCCTCGCTTTCGTCGATTGCATCGATAATAACGTGAATGGGTCCTTATTTGGGATCGCTTGTGATTGCAAGAAAATTATTCCATAGAGAAGGAAACGAAGAAACCAAATTCAGACCATCGACGTCGAATACAGTCCTCAAGTGCTTGATAAGCGATCGGCGTCGCGACAGTATCTGGTAAATAACACTGCGGAGTATGGATTTACCATCCTTCTGTGCGATGATCCTATCGTCACAGAAATAAAAGCAGACCAAAGCGGCTGACGGGCCATTTGCTACGTTGTCTAGTTGATCTGTCAGATATGCAGAGAGGATGGTCTTGCCGCATCCCGGGTTTCCAGTGAGCCACAAAAGTGTGCTCTCTCGTTGTGATGCCTACGAAACATATTGAGGATGCTTCAAAATCCAGTTACAAGTGCCTTCGACGAGCCTAGGTGGTTCTGCCTTGTAATCTGCAACGTGAAATCCACTAAGTAGGGAAAGGCAGGACCTTTCACTATCACTCAGCCATGTACGAGAATCGGTCGAATTTCGTTTGAGTATATACTCTTGGGGGTACTTGCCATGTCCGCTGCGTTCTACCACTACTCGCCGCTGATAACCGCAGATTCTTGGGGTACTATGATAGGTCTGACGAGGGCCAAAGTTTCATAAAAAGAGGTTATTTCTATCCGTCGGTCCGATTCTTTTCTCTTTTCAAGTAAATTGTGAAAGCCATCTTGTACGTCTCTAAGCATCTCGGAATCCCGCTTCAATAGATCCACCGGTGCGGAATTCATTTTCTTTACAACGTTGACGAGATCAGCGAGAAAGCCGCCCCATTTTGCCAGATCAGCGCCGTGGTGTGGAGTACCGAGGAAGCATATGCCGACAGGGGACCGTTCGATGGTTTGAAGGTGTGCATATCGGCCATCTCGAGACATCGTAAGTGCGCGCTGTACGAGCAGCCCACCGAGACTATGTGCAACGAAGACGATTTTACGATCCTTGCAAAAGCGACAGGTCTACTTTCAAACCGGTCGAGGAGTGGACGACTGCATAAATATGAGCGGTAGAAGTACGACTACACGCCGCAATCCATTGACCCGCTCCCGCGGCAAAATTGGGCGTCTGTATGCTGAGCCATGAGTGGTTCCTTCGGGAGGTTGGACTCGATGTCTGTGCAAGACAGGGCTCAGGAGAAGGCGCTGGTTAAGCCATTTAAAGTAAGCCACTATACGAAATCAGTTTCATCCTTCGAGAGCACTCAGTCGTGAACGAAATCCTTGATTTAGATGAACTTGCCAGTGCTACTGCGTTCAAGAGGACACATTTGTCGAATCGAATAAGAGAAGCCTCAAGGAAGAACGCCGAAAGATACTCAGGCCGCAGCGACAGAGGTATCGTATACGATACGAGAGCTGTGGGACGTTGGGAAAGAGTAGTGCAAGGCGGCACGGCCCGCCAATCATGGAGCGTAGTAGTGAGTCGCTGTGGGCTTCCCCGCTGGCAAGAATCTTTCACACTATTGCGTTGTATATGTAACAGGGTTCAAATCACTTAGTCAAGTCCGTCAGAGCAAAAACCAGACCACTTTCCGCGTGGTTGAAGCTTGAACTGCCATTGAAGCCGAATTCCTCACTCTCGAGCGGTGTTGGCGATAGCCGTTTTATCTTCGTTGTCGACCCTTCCTCCCACCTCTCACCACTTTGATCCGCCAGCATTAGGCATTGGGGAGGGCATGCCTCTATGGCAGACTTACCGCCGAACCTAGCGTTACAAACCGCCAAACCGGGAATCAACCTGTCATCAGGTCGTCCAAAATGGTACTAATAAGTTTCATGCCACTGTTTAACGCGGTGCTCTAATTACGGCCGGGGAAAGCTCACACGCAGTTAATTGTACGATAGAAAGAAAGCATGCCGAGGAGTCCAAGTCTTCTACAATTGCGATCTTAATTTACACCGTATGAAGAGATTCTTGCAACTACCATTCAGAGTATCATGCCATCGCCAAGCCCATCCCAAGCTCGCCTCGTCCACTCCGAGCCAGCGAGACCATCCTTCACCTGCTTACGCAGCCAGAAGCCTTCCTGATAGTCCGCAGCCCTCCCAGCATACCCATCATTCCAATCATCCATCGCATTCCCATGCTCAGCGCGGCGAAAGCTCATGATCCCGCCAAACTTAGCGTCGCTATTGGCAACAAGCAACTCGTGGCCATCCGCGCTGAACGCCGTGCCCGCGACGTTGCCAAAGAAGTCGACAGTCTGGCGGGCAGCGAAGTCGCGGACGTCGAAGACGTGCACGAAGTCGGCGGCCTCTGCGGCGACGAGGACGGGGCGGGCGGCGGCGCCGAGCGGCGAGAAGCGCAGCGATCGCGCGCAGTCCAGCTGCGTGGCCATTGCCGCCAGCGGCTTCCACGTGCGCGCGTCCGCCACGTAGATCCGGTTGTTCTGCGCCGCCCACGTCACGTGGATGCTGTCGTCCGACCACGCGCACGCGAAGGCGTCGGCCTTATGCGTTGGGATGCGCACGATGTCGCGGCCTGTGTCGGCGTCCGTGATGTAGGCGGATGCGAAGTCGCCCACTACCAAGCGAAGGCGTCCGTCTGGTGAAGTAGCAGTGCAGTTGATGACTTTCTTGAATATTTGTTGTGAGACGATCTTGTTGGTAAGGCAGTCGAGCGCGCGGAGTGATTTGTCGTTGGAGGCAAAGAGCGCTCGTGGAGTATTAGATCTTCGGTCATTGTAAAGATGCACGTGATTCGTGATGGCATTGTTTGCTTCAGACAGAATTCCTGTTGAAGGTTCAGTTCCACGGGCTGCGCCAACATTGATCATAGCATAGTCGCCATGCAATCCTCCAGTGACTAACACGCCATCTTGAGCCGCAAGCGTAGTGACGCATCTTGTTGCTTTCCTATGACCGAACGTGGCTTTCGACAGATCCATCACACAGTCAGGTTCGGTGTTGAGAAGGTCTGTCCGCATGACCTTACTGCCACTGGCGTAGAAGATGTCTGCTCTCGAAGTAGTGGCGATGACATTGCGGAGCTGAAAATGCTCGACGACGGGCTTATGTCTCGTGTTTGTGAGATGAAATTTGAAGAAGCGGTCGCCTGACACTCGTTTCGGTTTGGGTAACTGACTGTCATCTACTGGCAGTTCCTTTCGTGGCGGAGACGTCTGGTAGAGCATTCGCCTGATCACCCTTGCGTTACTCTTAGTCTGCTCTAGCAAATCCCATCGTATTCCTTGAATGTCTTCGAATTGCTTGCCAAGCTCTTCCGCCTGTATGATATCCGGTATCTCCCACAACGGAGCATAGCACGCTTCTCTGGAGATGTATCCATGCTTTGGATGTGTTCTACTGAGTTTATACCAGATGATCAAGGCAAGGCAGACGCTGGAGCGGTGCTGGCGGTCCGGTATGGCTACCTTCAAATCTTCGCGGATTGTTTGAATGTACGAAGCAAGTTCTCCTGGTTGATAATGTCGGCACAAGTGATCACCTAGCCCTGACAAAATATTGTTCAAGTATCGACACTCTGGTGATTGTCCGTCTTGAGAATCGTCTATCATCTCGGCTTCGTCTGAAGCGAATGGCGGCAACGGCGAAGGTGGAGGTGGAATGTAAGGCACAAGATGGTAAGGCTCTGTAGAGACGCCTGGTAGAGAACCGTCACTTATGGTTGGACAATCCATCGTCGAGCGCTCTTGTGAGAATTGATTGTCGGGGCTTGTTTCTCGTTTGAAGCTCCAAGCTCCACCACGGTCAGGTCACCTTTGGCTTGGAATCGACAACCCAAACACAACAGTGCACCTGACTCTTGACTCTTGCCAGGCTAATGATCATCATGAGCTGATGAACGGCTGCTGTCCCTTAGTAAGAGCAAAGCCCAATGAAAACTCAATACCATCTCCGATGGAGTTGTACGGCCAGAGCAACTTTAGCAACTGAAGTCAAAGTCTCATTCCGAAATGATATTGTGTCAACGAGAAGATGGAAGTGGTGTGAAATGAAGAAGAAGTCGTCAGAAAGACCAAGTACGAAATCAACGCTTTGATGGATGTACGGATTGGATCGAAGTCACAGAGTCGGAATTCAGACGGGATCGATACGATGAACAGTGATCCAGGTTGACTGAATCAACAGACCTGTTTCAATCTTTGAAGGTAAAAGGTTCGAAAGATTCGCGGCAATGGCTTCTAGCAGGGCGCCTCTTTAAATTGGTATAACAACCAACAATCCGATCGTGACTTCCGGAGTACACCGTACCGGGTGGCTGCAGGGAACGATAGAGAAGCCTCTATGACTGGAAAGAGAAATAAAAGACGAAGTCTGCGCCTGACACTATAAAAGACGATATGGCAGGTGCAGGCGGGCCACTGCACGTAAGGTTGCTCGGGTTTGCCGCTTGTCGCGGTCTTGCAGCAAGCAGGGACGGTAACGCAAGAAACAGCGGCAAGATAGGGACTTTTAATAGTCGGAAGTCTCATTCCGCGGAAAAGACGTGACTGATCATATGCCGGTGGACATTATGGAGATAGACTGGGGCCAAGGCAACTGGCAAAAAGGCCAGGCCATGCGAGTGATGAGCCGCACAGGAAGCAGATGATGCGACAGCAATACGGCAAAGGCGAGGGTCAGGCGGGCTGCGGAACAGGCATTATATGCTGTCCGTATGCACATCAACAGATGCAGTAGACTATGCGCTGGGAATCCAGGGACAAGGCGTGCTGTAGGCAGGCGAATCAATGTACGGCGTTCGAAAGGGTGGGTTGTGGAAAGTGGGATTGTGGGGAGCACGCGTGGTGAGAAAACAAAACAAAAAACCCGACAACTCCTTTCAAAGTAACACCCTGTACCACATTGGTTCATGCAGGAAAAGAAGGATCATTCATTTGAATTGCTATGGATTTCGGATCCCTTGGAATTTGTGTGATGCAAAGGCCGACAAGTCAAGGAAAAAGCGGCCGCTATCGTTCCTTAGCCATTCCACCCTTATTACCGCATATGCACTCGCACCAGAAGAGACAGAAGGTCCTGAGCAGTTCGCCTGTGGCCGTCCAATGAGCAAAATTCAATAACTCCAGCAGGATGCAACCATTGATGATGAATGACGAACGATTTGGTGCACACACGGCCAAAATTTCTAACCCGCTTCTCACCAAATTAATTGTCGTATCTAGTCGTAGTATGGCTGTTCATAAGCATGTTGTCCCGGCCATCCACCTACCGAAGTGGCTTGCTGGGACCAATGTGCGCTTGGCGCCTTCAGTCGTCGTTCTGTTTTGGGCGAACAGCGTTAGCAGTCTGTTCGCATAGCCCTGGCATGCATATGCATTTTACTCACCTTGCTCGAAATCGCCCCACCGTTTCATGGTAATCTTGCTACTGTCGAATTCGCCCTCGTACTCGATACCGGCCTTCTTGACCTTTTCGCCACTGGTCTTGCGAGTGTCTCCCCAGCTGAAGTCGTCAAATTTCCAGTATGCATAAGTCGGAAGCACAAAGTTCCAGATCGGTAGTGACAGAAGATAAATAAGCATCCACGCGACATATGACCAGCGGTGTGCGGTGAGCACGATCAGCACGGCCGGAAGACCCAGAATTAAGGCCAGGAGAATGAGCGGAATAACCGGAGCCGCGGTATGGGTAATGGCAGCCTTAACCGAGAGTGCGACTGTGGCATGGTCAGCAAGGGAAACGTCGAAAAAGCAAACGACGTACTTAGATAAATCGTAAACGAAATGGCTGCAGGTAAAACCAGGGTCCCAACCAGCTCGATGAAGACAACGAACTGCATGCTGAAGCAGAAGGTACCGCACAAATCTCTGACGAGAATGAGCTCCATGAGGTTGTGCACCGTACTATTGATCCAACGACGACGTTGCGATAGCAAAACCTTAAACTTCTCCGGGACGGTCGTTTTGCAGACTGCCTGAGGAATAAAGACTTGCTTGCGCTTGGGGAACGTCTTGAGCATCAGTGTCGACAGGTATCTGTCCTCTCCCAGGAGCAAAAGGTTCTTCTTGTGCAACGTGTCTACCACATTTTCGGAATAATGCTCAACAACGTCGGGATTGGCAAGGATGGGTACCCAATAGTTCTGACCACCTTTCGGTGCCTTGATCCGGTACATGCAAAAACAACCGGGCAAGCAGGTTACACCGCCGAACACGGACTCGAAAGACTTGCTGAGGTGGTGAGAAATAAAGTACTCAAAGACTTGAATCATCGTCACCCAGGTCTGTCGTTTGTTCGCAATCTTGGTCTCACCACAAAGACCCATAATCTCAGGATCCTTGACCATTGCCGAAATCATATGTGTCAGGCTGTCCGGGAAGATCTTCGTATCGGCGTCGACCATGAGAATCACTTCATAAAAGTCGGGAGAAATTCCAGTAATCTTCCAAATGCCGTTGAACATTTCATACTCCAATTCGGTCATTCGTTCATCGAACATGACTTTCTGGAGGAAAGACATCAAAATGACTTGACTGTCACGTTTGCCACGGTTACCAGGCTTGGATTTGGTTGCTTCGTCCGGAGTACCACATTTGACGACTAGAACCATAGGCACACGCTGTTGCTTGTCGTGTGGAATGCGAGAGTTTCGGCCGTAGTCGTAAAAACCCGAATATACCTGTGCCATGTTGTGACGCTTGGAACCACTGGCAACAGCAACATAAGAAAACGCCTCGACGTCTTGAGGAGGAATTGTATGATCCTTCATCATGGTAAGGCAAATATCAGGAGTGGTCATGGTTTCGCCCTTGCCCTTGACCAGTCCATCAGCGATGACAAGAATGATCTTGTGGCTGTTGGGATAGTCGGTTGTAGCAATCGAGTCCAAGGTCGTGCGGATTCCTTCAGCACCTTCAGAGTATGCAGTAACGAGACAAATGGCATGTGCTAGAGGATAACCAAATGGCTCCCACTCTGGTGGTGGTTGAGGGTTGACTTTGTCATGAATAAAACCGGCTGGACCTGGTCCTTCACTCTCAATGACTGAGGAGAACCTGTCGGATGACAAGAGAGCACTGGACCGATCTCCGAACGAATGTTTGCCTTCGAGGCCTGCCGGTATCAGGGTTCCTTGACTCTGATTGCCCTGTCTGTACATGCCGTTGTTGCCAAGCAAGCGGCTTGAAGAGCTCTGACTCTGACTTGCCATGGTGGTTGGAGCATGTCGAACTTGAGTTTTGTCGATGGCATATGGGCTCGTAAATCTCGAAGTCGTAGGGAAGATGTTGCTGCCTCGCTTGCTTGTACGATCGCCAGCAACATCTCCCAGTTTTGGTGGAGCTCTGTAAATATCGTCGCTCCAATCTTCGATCTCTTGTTTTCGAAGTTTAGAGTCTTGACCACCTTGGGAAGTCTTGGTTGCTCCAAATTTGCGACACAAGAACCACTGAAACATAAGAGCCAGCAAAAACTTGACGATGACAATTGACAGGATGAAAACCAGAGACACGTAGAGTACAACCTTGGAGGCGATACAGCCGATGGTGGCAGTATCCACGGAGCCAACCTTTGCAATTTCAGAAAGGCACTGGCCCAATTGCTTCTCTTCACTGGACACGAAGTAGCGAGTCATGTCGACTCCCCTCAAGTTGGTATTCTCCCGTATGGTGTCGAATTCTGATGGATACGCGACTTCGCTTTTGTTGAACCATTGAAGAAGATTCAAATCTATGACGTCGCTCCCGTAAACAATCAAATTACGGCTGGAGTTCTTCACATCATCCCAGGTGAAGAAAACGTCACCGTAAGCACGAAGATCATAGAAGGTTTCGCGGGACGATTTCGAAGTGTGGCAAGCGTAGCCAGTGTAGTACGGTACCGACAAATTGACCTGACTTGAGCCATCTTGTTTGTATGGCGTGCAAGGTGAATACCAGCTAAGGTCGCCGGCAGAGTTGGAAACAACATCTGATCCAGCTACTTTGGTGATCAGCCCTTTGCAATGACCGTTGACATTCTGAAACAAAAAGCTACCGTCATAGCCTCCGTAGCCAAGATCGAACAGCACGTTTGCGCCTTGAGGGACACCGCGCGCGTAAGGATGCTGGGAACGAGAAAGATCGTAAGCCATGCCATGGAAGATCATGAAGCCTTTATCGACAGAGTTGATGCGCAAGCGATTGGTGGAACCGGCTGGACAAACAGTCTGAGTAAAGCCAAAGGTCAAGTAACCAACGAAGGCGCAGACAAATAGAATAATGCTGATCAGGCCCATCTTCTCGCGCCATGCCCGCTGCTGAGCTTTGGACGGCTTTCCAAAGCATCTAAGGATGCAGTCTGGACACCAAAAGGTTACGATATGACAATAGACATTCCATAGGCTTGGTGGGCTAACCGAGGCGCGATCAAGCCGGCGCAGCCTCTCTTGCTCCATCTTTTTCGTTTCTTTGGTTGTGGTTTTCCGACGCAGTTTGCCGTTATCCACCTTTTCAGGTTTCAGAGGTACGTCGGAGTATTTCTCATTTAGTGGGTTGTCAGTGTATCCTTGTCTACGCGAACGACCCTTCATATCGGTGCTTTCGGAGCTGACAGTACCGATTTCGTCGTTGTCTTCGGTAATGGGATCATTGCCGGTGGATGACGGCTGAAAGTCCATGCCTTGAGCATGCTTGCGGTAGTGATAATTCGGGTGGTCTCGGTCAATGCGGTTTCTCTCGGGTCTGATCAGACTCTTCTTGCGAGAGACGTCAACGGTCGGTGCTCCGCGAGTTTGTGGCATGATGGGTTCCAGGTCGCCCGTTGGCGTTCCTGGCGAGTTGTAAGGTCGAGTGTATGATTGATAGCTTTCGTTTCGCGAAGGAGAATTGGGAGTGTTAGGACTGGCGTAGGGACGAGACTCGAGGTCTGAAGGCTGCCTTCGACTGGGCGTTGTCCTTTCGCGTCGCGGAGACAGCTGTTGATGGCCGCGTGAAGCCATGATTTTGAGTAGGAATGGCCACTACACAAATTGCATTCCAACACGCAGGCACGTTTTAGTCGGCGCAACCTCTTTTTCCGAAGAACAGCGAGTCAGCGGCAACAACGCACCAAATCTCTCGAAAACGCTCAAACGACAAACGACATCAAAGGCGAGATCGTTCAGAGCGAGTGAACACCAGTTGTATGGAGGCTGTGCAACGGGCGGGAAGCGAATGCGGTGGTGAAGGAAGGTAGGCCTTCCGGCTCCTTCAGTGTGAGGCTTAGCCGGGCGAAAACAGCAGCCAGAGGGAAGAGCGAGGAACGATGGGACAGGATTGAATCAGGATGAAAACGAATGAGACAAGATGGTGAAGCAGCAGCGAGTGACAAAAAGGCAAGGGTTGCGTTGCTGGGCAGCCGCAACAAGTAGAGCAAGCAATCCTGTCCTGTTTGAAGTTGATGAAGAAACAGGACGCTGACGGCTCAGCGAATAGACTTTCCTAGTTCCCGGAGCAATAAGGGCCACTCAGCCTGCAATGGGCGACGCAACAGGCACTACGGTTCAGGGCACGCTTTGCTTTGGGCTGCCCGGTCCCTTTGGCTCTCAGGAGACGGCCCATCCCATCCAGTCGCTCCCCATTCGCTCCCCACCCGCTCGCCCACAACAACCACACACACGCAAACATATCCGCTCACACCAACTCGCACGCACACAATGCCAGCCTGCAGCAGACCCAGTACCAGCTGAGCTTGGCTGCCACCCGAAGTCAGCGCCTCTTTCCTTTAGCCTCGTTTCCCAAGGAACTGGCCGCCCATGGTAAAGAGGCTAAACAGTCAGTGCTCCGCTGCTACTCTCGGCCACTTTCGGCGCCTGTGGCGAACAGGATCGAGCGATGCACTGGATCTGCTCCTCCGTCCACTCGTGATCAGCAAGGAAAAGTTCTCAGCGTCATCATCGCTTCAGTAATTATGTCTCGGAATGTCAGGGCGAAGTGTAGGTCATCTCAGTATTAGCAATGTCTTTCTACGACGGTACGGCAGAGACAGCAGCTCGTTCCCATCGGCGTCGCTCACCAACGGGGGGCTTGAGGCGCTGTTTGATGGGGCCTTGCGACCCTGAAAGACGAAAAGAATCGTTGCCCTCGCAACGCCACTGCCTGCCCCGGCGCCAATAAATTTATTTGCAGCTCGTCCGACCCCGGCCCCAATGGCGTCGAATTTCCAATTAAAGCTTGCGTTGACAGCTTGTGTTTCGCCTCTTGTCGATCCACTTTGCACGAATACGGCCCTCTGAATCTTCCGTAATTGTCACCGTCCGCCCTAGAAAACTGCCCGCAAAACCTTTAGGAATTCAATAGTCGTTGTGCGCAAGGACATGCTCAAAAAATGGATGCAATCATACGAATGGCCTTAAGACACCGTTTCCATTGTCAAAATATCTTACCGTACGGCAACCCAAGTTATGCAATTTCTTCTCAAATTGACGAACGCAACTTGTCCCAAGCCGGAAGCGGCGGAGTCCCATCTCAGTCGCAGCCACAGCCCACAACCAAAAATACGCCCTAACGGTCTCTTATGTCAGATTGATCAAGGAGTGAAGAAGCGAAGCCACAAAGAACTTGTTCCCTAGCAGTGAGTTTTCAGTACTGTAGCCCCTGATGGTCAAAACTTTCGAATAAGGTTTGCGGTTAAAGAGCCACGGAATCCTTTCCGAATCCTTTCAATATGGCCGGAAGGGTCTAAAAGGGATACCAGGCTGGGTTAGACCAACTTCCCATTCATGTTCTACGCCGCATCAACCACAATTAACGGTCGAGTCGTACTAAAATGCGATCGATCCAAATCGTTCCGCAGCGGATTTCGTAAGACTGGTGGAAGCTCAGGATCAGGAAATCGGCGCACTGGAAGAACGGTGCAGCCCGACCGTTTTAATTCCACATGTCGTATAAATTTGCATTACTCTAGCCTTGCTGCGTACAGTACTGTGCTCCTAACTCATTTCTCAACCTTGACGCGGATCCGACTCGGAATCTGTCAATCATGCTAGAGATTAGATCCGCGGGATATGTTGAGAATTTGCTATTATCAAAAGCTCCAGCAGAGACAACTCTTATCTTCCGCGGCTCCTCTTTCAGAGCCGACGAGGCTGCATGGCTGCGTTCGACACCAGTTGACTCTTTCGGCGGTTGGAGCCGTGGCCGACCCAACCGAAAGCACGGTACTAAAGAACTGCTGCTCGCCGAATAATCATGTAGACTGGTGCTGTATTGCGTGCTCGATACACTCTCCGTCTTCATTTTCAGCTCATGCCAGGCGGTTCAGCTTTTGTATGCTGTACGACCCTGTAAATCAAAAGCAAAACAATGGCCGTCAAGCTAGCGATGCTCTGCACTAGGACGGCTGTGGAAGGACGAATGGGCGAGACAATTTCATTTTCAGGCCACCGTGAGGGCTGTGAGTACGAACGGAGCGGGCATTCACAACCAGCAACATCCGTCGCGTGGGTTCATGTGAGGGAGAATATGCGTGCTAATCCTTGACATTGCTGGTACAATGCCTTCTTCCGTTGCTCGCTGTTGACCTCTTTTCGGCTGCACGACTCTTCGCGCTCTTTTCTCTCTACTTCCGACCAAAGCGGACGGACATGGTCAGCAGCTTACATACATCTACTCCGTACTAGTATTTGGACGAACTCGACGTTGTGCATTTTTAACACGAAGGAGGCGGCTTTGCAATTCAACCAGGGCAGTGACCCTTAGCCCTCGTATCATAAGCTCTACGGAATACTGTCCCCCCTCCGCCCTCCACGGCCAAAAAGCGCGGGCTCTGGAACGCAAGCACAGACTTTCTTAGCACCGTGTCACAGCGCGAACGCAAAGATCTTCGTCTTCGAATCTTTTCAGCTCTTTGCTTGTCAACTCTACGCTGCGTGAAAGGAAGCTGAGGTCTTGTCGGCATCCATCCACAGCACTTCACTCATTTCTGCCTGTCACTCCCGCCGATCGCGTACAGATCCTTTTCGTCGACAGGATTCCTTGCTACGCCGCGACGCCGCTGCCTTGGTCTACTACCTTCCACTCCAGGTAGCCTTGCTTCGCATATGTAAGTACCCGTCCTGACAGCTCAACTCCATGCTCCGTCACCATTGACTCGGTGCAGACCCTGCTCTCGAATCTCCTTTGGCCTCACTCTTCGCTTGTTACTTTTGCGTCGCCGTCGTACACCCGAGGACCCACCTTGTTTTGTCAACGTCGGTAGCTCTCGGCGCGAGGGTGGCTCTTGAGCGCTTTTACTTTCCAATAATTGAAAAACACTTACGGCTAGCCGGCGGGTATACCAATGGGCGACAGTGAAACCATCGGTCCCACTAAGCCTCTGCCTGATATCCCACATATCGACGTTCACGATGACGACGTCTCTGCGGAACCGGAGCCAGAGCGAGAGTCTCAGCCTGAGCCTCAGCCTGTAACGGCCAACCTCGCAGTAAACGAAAGTAATGCCCCATTCCCTCCACGAACTTCATCCTACGTACACGCGATAACTACAAATTCCGTCATAGAACGAAAACCGGTAGCGAGTCAATCTGGTCAAGAGAATGTAAAACTCGGTCCGAGCAGGTATCGAGCAAGGAGAACATCAAGTGGGCCAATATTGGATGAGTTAATGGCAGACTCGAGAGCATCTTCTGGTCAGTTTTCGGCGTCTCGAGACGGAGGTGTTTCGGAGAGTAGCTCTCGAGAGTCGGATGCATCTATTCCTCCTCCTATGCAAACCCTACCAATGCATATTCGACACATGCGTGATCAGTCAGACACTCTTCCTCAATCCTACGCCGCCGAGATGTCCCAGACGATCTCGCGAATGCCAGAAACGATCCAGAGTAGTCGGGGTGATATCGTTGGTGCGACCGAAAGTGGTGCGTCCTACGAAGGTTCTGTTGAACCACAGCCTCATATGATCCATGCGCAAACCATCGGCGCGGACGTTGACAGCGCATACAACGGCAACATGTACCCTTACCAGAACTTCTCGAGGAACCATGCCAACAACTCCGTACCTGAGCTTCGCGTGGGATTCGAACCCGGCCCACGCCCACGCTCGACACTAACCGTTGATTCGGGCTCCGATAGCATTACTCGTGAAAATCCGCACGCTCGTCACCTCTCCGCTGGTGGCTCTCCCTCACCATCTGCAAGTCCTATCGCTTATGCTCGAGGCATTTCCAATCACCGCTACTCACCAGACAACCGGCCAACATCTTATATTGACCTTCTGAACGTGCCATATCCGCAGCAGGTTGCACCCGCTCCATCTCTAGACAACTCTATGCTGCGAAGCGTCGTTGGAACCAACGCTTCACTTCTAGATGCCAAGAAGACCTTGGAAATGTATCGGGCGAATGTCAAGAAAACCAACGAACCCGCGATACAGTACGAGTTTGCGCTGTTCATGGTGCAAATGGCGCGAGAAAGCACCTCGGATGCAGAAACTCAAGAGATGCTCGGAGAAGCCAAGCAAATCCTCCAAAAGCTGGCGGATCGGAGCTATCCTTTTGCTCAATACTATCTTGCTGACGGTTTCTTCTCGGGCGCCTTCAGCAAAGGTAAGGAGGACTACGACCGAGCATTCCCTCTCTTCATAGCTGCTAGCAAGCATGGTCATGCCGAAGCTGCATACCGAGCAGCTCTGTGCTACGAGTTCGGATGGGGCTGCAGAAAGGACTACGCCAAAGCCGCACAGTTCTACCGGACGGCGGCATCCAAGAACCATCCGGGAGCGGCTACGCGGCTGGGACTGGCGTGCTTGCAAGGCACGATGGGCCTGACGGGGCGATACCGCGAGGGCGTCAAGTGGCTGAAGCGGGCGGCCGAGTCGGCGGACCAGCAGTACAACTCGGCGCCGTTCGAGCTGGCGCGGCTGCACGAGAATGGCTTCGGCGACGACATCTTCAAGGACGAGGCCTACGCCGCCCAGCTGTACACGCAGTCCGCGGAGCTCGGCCACGCGGAATCCAACTTGATCATGGGTAAGGCCTACGAGCATGGCCTGCTGGGTTGTCCCAAGGACGCGGCGCTTAGCATCCACTTCTACAATGCTGCCGCGGTCGGAGGCGAACCCGAGGCGATGATGGCGCTCTGCGCCTGGTACATGTTCGGAGCCGAACCGATCCTCGCTAAGGATGATTACGAAGCGTACGAGTGGGCGAAGAGAGCGGCAGATTTGGGTAAGCTTGCGCGGGAAAATGACTGCGTTGGAGACTTTCTAACCTCTGTACAGGCTATTCCAAGGCGGAGTACGCGGTCGGATACTTCAAGGAGACCGGCATCGGCTGCCGCCAGGACACTCTTGAAGCCAACGTTTGGTACGTCCGCGCTGCGCAGCAGAACGACGAGAGGGCCAAGCAGCGACTGGCCATCATACGGAGCGCTGCGCAGGGTGGAGGGCCGGCCGATCTACCGGTTGATGTGAACTCGAAGTCGAAGAAAGGCCTACGCTCCAAGCTGGGGCTGTAAGGCACTTCTTTTGCGCGAAGACGAGGTGTGGTGGCCGGATAGATTGCATGTCTCTGCTGGGTCTTCGAGCATTTTCAAAGCATCTCGTCTGGGAAATTCTTTGCATCTATGCGGCGTTTGTTGCATTGTCCATGGCGTTGATCCCGAAAGTCGGCAAGAAGAAGGAACCATATGGAGCACCGTTTGGATAACCTTTTTGCCTGTTTTTCGTACCTTTGCTCAGATAGGCAGAAGACCACTAATGATAACTGTGTTAATGTCGAGCTGAAACTACCAGCAGTCGAAGATTCGAAGAGCGCTTGTTCGGGATGCACAGCCTAGCGTACATGATAGCGATGACGTGTAACTAGAGTGCATCGCCGAACCCAACCTGACGGATGCTTCGTTCAACGGACTGGGATGAGGCACATATGCAGGCCGTATATAAGATCGACCTGCAGGTTCCGCTGCAGCCTCATCTCAGCAAGCCGAACTCGCTGATTTCAAACACGGCCTACCTTTCACGGCATTCGGTGATGACTCGGGTATCTGAAGTGTCGCGGTCCAATCATTCGATATCTGTTATCCGATCAAGACGGTGAGAGACCATTCATTAGCAATCGCGTACGCAATTGCGGTCACACGCATCGCGCAGGCTCGGCTTTGGTGTTCCGACGAAACGCGGCCACGGCCTTGCTTCTTCCTGCGAATAGCATATTTCTCTGATCACCTGTTGCATCGGACGGCGAACAAAAGGCTGAGGGTCAGCTTGACTCAGGAACCGGGCCGATCTGGGCACAATGGCATTCGTCGTTCCACCATATCTTCGTTTGATCGCCAGCCGTTGCTAAGCGCCATTACCTGGAAGACTCTACCGGATGCAGCATAAGTGCGCGCGGAATGCACGCCTTAGTTTGTACATTCGAATGCCAACAAAGCCACCAGTAGCATTTCCAATTGTCAATTGATTTTATGTTTTCTTCACCTTCTTCCGATTTTCAACCTTTTCCTAAACTTTCCATCTGACGTTTCGTTGGCCTCCCTCAACAATGTCTCCGCCGTCTGCTCTTGAAGTTGAGGCTATTACTGATACCCAAGGAGTTACAGTTCCAGATCCTTTCTCGATACCAATTAAAGTAAATGAAGTTCGAGGTCGCCGCAAGGTTCATGCCAAATCGCAATGGGGAGTTGCCGCTCATGCGACGAGCGAGCAATTCAAGCATTACACCGGATTGAAAAACAAACCTATGGCCAAGAGATGGGACCGTGAGTAGCTGCTGTAGCTTGAAACATAATCGCGTAGCTGAAAGTTCAACATGTAGACCGCATGAATGATGAGGCCAAAAGTCGGAAGGGCAATTCACTCAAGCAAGCAGCAAAGTATCTTGCAAAACCTGGAATCATCTCACTCGGCGGCGGTCTGCCCTCGTGTGAGTATTTTCCCTTCGCGGAGATGTCGTTCAAAGTTCCGCAGATAGGTCAATTTACTGAGGAAGAGACGGAAAGGACGGGCAAGGTACTCCATTGCGGCAAAAATGACTTGGTCCAGGACAAATCCATCTTTGATATCAGCACCGCATTCAATTATGGACAAGGCACAGGCGCAGCGCAATTCCTACGCTGGATCATCGAACACACCGAAATCGTTCATAACCCCCCATACGCCGACTGGTCTTGTAACATGAGCGTCGGCAGCACATCAGGCCTTGACATGGGCCTGCGAATGTTCTGCGAACGGGGAGATTACATCATCTCAGAAGAGTACACATTCAGCGCGGCCGTTGAGACAGCTTTACCACTAGGCGTCAAAGTCGTCGGCGTGAAAATAGACGAGCAGGGCCTTATTCCCGACCATCTCGACCATCTCCTCCAGACGTGGGACCCGGCGGCGCGCGGCGGCGCTCGCAAACCCTTCGTCGTGTACACGGTGCCGACGGGCCAGAATCCCACCGGCGCGACGCAGGGCTTGGAACGCCGCAAGGCAATCTATCGCATCGCGCAGAAGCACGACCTCTTCATCATCGAGGACGAGCCGTACTACTTCCTGCAGATGCCGCCGTACGGCGGGTCCGCGGCGCGGGACGAGCCGGAGGCCGCGGCGCAGTCGCCCGACGCGTTCCTGCGGTCGCTGGTGCCGTCGTACCTGTCGATGGACGTGGACGGGCGGGTGCTGCGGCTGGACTCGTTCAGCAAGGTGATTGCGCCGGGGACGCGGGTGGGGTGGGTGACGGGGGCGGCGCAGGTGGTGGAGTGCTACCGCTTCCACGCGGACGTGTCGACGCAGTGCCCGTCCGGCATCGCGCAGCTGCTGCTGTTCAAGCTGCTCGACGAGCACTGGGGCCACGACGGCTACCTCGCCTGGCTGGCCTTCATCCGCGCCGAGTACACCACCCGCCGCGGCTTCATCCTCGCCGCCTGCGAGCGTCACCTGCCCCGCGAGTTCGTGAGCTGGCAACCACCCGCCGCCGGCATGTTCCACTGGATGCGCATCGACTGGGCCAAGCACCCGCTCGCGGGCTCCAAGACCATCGAGGAGATCGAAGAGGACATCTTCATGCGCAGCATCGACCACGGCAGCTTGGTTATGCGCGGCAGCTTCTTCTACGCCGAGCAGGATGTGCCGCACGACACGCTGTTTTTCAGGGCTACTTACGCGGCCGCGCCGGCCGACAAGATCGACGAGGCGATTCGAAGGTTTGGGGAGGCGGTCAGAGAAAGTTTTGGTGTTAAGCAGGTCAATGGTACCGCCAACGGGAGCGCAAACGGCACCGAGATCAATCGGCATTTGGATGTGAAAAAGGCAGTTGGAGGTGTAATCCATTCAAATGGCTAGCTGTCAATGCCGGAAAGCGACGTCCTTCTTGTACTTTTGATACGTCGTTCCAAAACGCCTGTGATGCGGCCCTAATGTCAATAATAATACAATAGTACAAGTCAAAGCTCAGTTGATGAAGTTCACGCAGAAAAAATGTAGCAGCAAGCTTCCAAACACGTAATCCGCGAACGCCCTGCGTAGCAAGTTAGCATCGCCTTGCCCGTAACTGGCTCCTTGGATCGGAGGACAATATCATACCTCTCGTTAGATAAATTCTCAAACTCCGCCTTGTTCTCGGGATTCGTCTGCATCCGCAAGCTGGCGGTAAGAACGAACTGACCGACGGTGGCGCTGAAGCCCGACAGGAAAGCATTGAACGGCTACACGGAACGATTCCACAGTCAGCCTTCCATCCACCACTCTTCGCACGCACTGGAACATCGCAATGCGCAGAGTGAAAACTCACATAGTTGCCCGCGACCACGCAGTAGAGGAACTGCAGGCCGCCCACCACCACCAGAAACGCCATGAACGCGTCAATCAGCTTCACCCGCTGCGGCGTCTTCTCCAGGTACTTGCTCCATATGTCCTGCACGATCTGTTGCACATCTTGCGTGTTCTTCGGGCTGGATGTCGAAGTCGGGGACTTCTTTGATTGCGTTGCGGGAGAGGAAGCCTGGGCAGTGGAGGTTTGTACGGCAGGTGTGGCGTGGCGGCTACGTGGCGCCATTTTGGATGTTGCAGAAGGGATGGGATTTTATTTCGGCGGCGTGGAATGCTGGAGTTGGGTGGTTGCGAATTGGATTGACGATCGTAGGGAGTTCAGCAGAAATGCCTGATGCCAGATATATTTTGTGCACAGACCACGAGGAGTCGTAAGGTGAGGCATGAGCTTCGATTCGACAGCTATCCATTAGTAACTTCAAGCTTCCTTTACCCTTCTCTGTTTAACTCTCGATCTACAACTTATACTGAAGGAAAACAATGGTATGACCCGCTGTGTCTCGAAAGCATTTATCATGCTGTAAGATCAGAGCTGATCAAACGCGCTATATGCAGTCTCTCGACACGATCGCCTTCATCCTCGGTGCCATAACTGCCGGCGGTGGCATCACTGGCTATGTTCGCACAGGCTCAATACCTTCAATTACTGCCGGTGTGACTGTCGGAGCTCTTGTACAGTCCATTGAAATCCTCTCTCCCGTCACATGCGGCTGACTGTTGTCAAAAGTACGGTCTCGGCGGATTGCGCATCAAGAACAAAGCCACTTACGGCGTGGAACTCGCACTTCTGGCTTCCATTGTCCTTGCCGGCTCCTCCATCCCCAGAGCGATCAGATCTGGCAAACCGTTGCCAATTGGCTTGAGCGTGCTGGCCACGTACGGCTTGTATACCTTCGGCACTGCTTGGAACGCGCGTGTACGGTAGAGTACAGACGTCGGTGGAATGGTGACAAGCTTTGAAGGGGAAAAACGTCGAAGCCTGGTCATGGAGTCAGCCAAAATATGATTTATGCTCTACTCTATCTATTCCTATGCTCCCATCCTCAGATGTGAATGCGACGCTGGACAGCGCCTACTTTGAAACCGATTCGAAACGCACTCGAATGAACCAGAGGCTCACGAGAAGACTTCGACTCCAGCAGTCCTAAGTCCCTTTGCGAAAAGATCTTTCAAATCGCCTGTGGCGGCACCCTCAACTCCATCCGCCCCGTCGTCCTCCGTTTTCACTAAAAGCATATCCTCAATCATCTTCTGCGCCTTTTTGTTCACCTTTTCCCCCGTCTCGTCGTCAGCCGAGACCCGCAAGTCAAGTAGAAGCTTGGAATTGCCAAGCGCGTGAATCTGCTCTTCGATGGTGCCCCTCGTGATTAGACGAATAATTTCAACCTCCCTCTTTTGACCAATGCGATGCGCGCGGTTCTCCGCTTGGATGTCGTCGTGCGGGTTGAAGCTGGAGTCAAAGATGACGACTTTGTTCGCGCAGGCAAGATTAATGCCCGTGCCACCTGCCTTTGTCGACAGCATGAAGACCTGGATCGACTCGTCCTGGGCATACTGATCGATGAGATCCTGTCGCTCAGCAACATTGACAGCCCCGTCTATGCGCGAGAACGTAACGTTGATGTTCGCCAGCACTGCTTCCAGGATGTCCAGTACCGTAGTGAATTGCGAGAAGAGTAGAGTACGATCTCCGTTCGCAGCGTGTTTCTTCAAGATCTCAACGAGCTTTTGCACCTTGCCGCTGTCCATGCACTCCTCACCCTTCAGCTTGTCCAAACGCTTGAGTTCGGGATATTGCTCGCAAAGCTCATGCAGTTGAAAGTCGGAGTACCATTCAAACCATTCCTTGGTCTTGATTTCTGACCAGCCCTTGTATTTGCCCTTCTTCGGAACTCGTGATGCCATCTTTTCCACGGTAGCGTCGTCGAAGTGGCGGCGGAATAACAAAGGGTGGATCGCGGCCTGTCGACGGAGCATAAGATGGTTGTTGACAACATCTGTCTTTTCACCTGCTGCACGTCGAGCCAGCAGCATCTGATGCTCAGTGGCATATTCGTCATAGATCTCCTTCTGAACAGGCGTCATATCGCAGTATTCAATGCGTGTATGCTTGGTGGGCAGATCTGTAAGCACCTGCTCCTTGCGACGACGTAGTACAAATGGAGCCATCATTGAGCGGGCTCGAGATATACGTTGTTTCGAGAGAAGGGCAGCATGATCTTCGTCCGAAGCCTTGGCTTTGTGCTTGAAGATGTATAGAAGGTCTTCTTGGCACTCCGAGAATAGATCTGGCATCATGAAGGCCAGTACCGAAACAAGTTCTTGGAGGTTGTTTTGGAGAGGAGTACCAGTCATCAGTAGCCTCCATTCCGCCGGAATGTTCATGAGCATTCGATAGCGTTCCGTGTTTGAGTTTTTCAGCATGTGGCCTTCATCGAAGATGGCAGTTCGAAGCCCCAGCTTCCTCAAGAAGTAATGGTCAGACCCCTTCTTGCGAGCGATGTCGTATGTTGTGACTACGACATTCACAGAGTGTATATCCTCCCTCAGAGCTAATGCCAACTCCTCACGTTCGTCCTTGGAGCCGTGAAACACCTCAACGACAAGATCAGGCGAAAAGCGGTGGAATTCGCGAACCCAGTTCTCTAGAGTCGAGCTGGGACAGACAACAAGATGCGGGCCCTTGACACCAATCTCGAGCAGGTGAGAAAGGAATGAGATGACCTGACAAGTTTTCCCTAAGCCCATTTCGTCCGCAAGGATGCCACTAATGCCCTTTGACCACAGTAGGTTAAGCCAATTGAGGCCAACCAATTGATAATCCTTGAGCGTGATATCTGACGACATGTTCGCTGGTTGCTGAAGGAGGTTTGACTTCGATCGACCTTTTGCTGATGATTGGGGAGGAGGTGAACTACGAGGGGTGCCTACTCCAGAATCATTCTTGAAGCTGACATCGCTACTCGTGTCGTCGAGAGTTGCGAGTGTCAACTCTTCATTCGACTGAGAATCTTTCAGGCCCCAAGTCTTCATTTCTTTCTTGATGGAGAGGCCAAGCGACTGACATTCTGCAACAAGACGATCGACAGCTTCAAGACCGCTCAAGACTTCTAAGCTCACGTCCACAAGGCGATCTCCAAGAAGCCTCCTTCGAGTCGGACCTCCACGTCCCTTGGTACGCACAGGTTGATTTTCACCATCAGCAACTGCACGAACTGCTTTCAAGGACTTATATGGTCGCTTTGACAAAATAATATCGGCGTGCTGTTTAGAGCAGTTGGCAATGTCCATGAACTCCTGTTCGGTACAAGTATTGATGAGCTTGAGAAGCTTCTGGTCCAGTGAAGCCGTGTCGCGACCCACATCATCAGAAACCTCCACTTCCGACTCGATCGCGATCGGCTCTGGTGCCTCAGACGCCTCACGCGGAGGACTAGAAGGCTCTGGAGTACGAATTCGTCTACCTTTGATGAGTCGGCGCTTAGGTTTCTCGGGAACATCATCAACGTTCACATCCGTCTTCTTTCGGTTCAGATGCGAGTATTTATCGATCAGAGATTTATTCGGTTTCTCCAGCTGGCGTTTAACAGTCGGCTTCGTTTGAAAACTTCGCTTCTCCAATGAAGCTATACTGATCTCATCGTCTGACTGGGTAAGATCGATGGCAGGTGACTGTTTCGCGCTGTCTTCTTTGTCCGCCAGATTGGAGAGATGATCCAGTGTGTCGTTGTAATTCTGTTTTTTGCCGAGGAAGACTTGCCAGATTTTGCGATTCGAGAATTGAGGAAAGACACCCTTGAGATCCTCGATTTTTTGACGGACATTCCAGTCGGGAATCTCGTCGTCCAGATCCATTTCTTCGAGGTCGACCGATTTCGCACGAGAGGGTGCATGCTGCTTGGTTGGACGAGAATGCTCTCCGCGAGAGGTGGCGTAGGCGCTGGCAGAATCATCCGCTGGTCGCTTGCGAGGAATGGAAGAATCGTAGTGGAATTGTGAAGTAGTCGCACGAAAAGCGGCTAGAGAGTCTTCTCCTCCTTGTGATGGGCCGGTCCTGAATATTGTTGGTGGAATATCTGCTCTTGGATGACCGAGCTCGTCGTCGGAGTCATCTTTCACTAAGTGGTCTTCCTCGCTATCCGAAAAGATATTGATTTGGGTATGTTGGGACGGCATGACAGTTTGCTGGAAGACCGGTGGTCGAAAATTCGTACCTGGAGGCGCGATGGATGGTGGAAGTCGAACCGGCAGTGGTGATCTCGAAACCGCAGTTTGAGAACCGGAAAGTGGCGAAGTTCCAGGTACAAGAATTCGCGAAATCTTGCTGGACGCAAGTGGGGTCGCATTCAGAAGCTGAGTTGGTTGTGTGTATTGAGGAGGAGGAACGGGCGAAGACAAGTACGGAGATGTCACATCAACTACCGGAGGGGAATGCCGCTGTAGGAGGAGCGTGGCTGTTCCCTCATCGAACGCATCAGAACCATACCCATCGTCAGACTCTACGTCGACTTTCTGCCGCTTCGTGGGAGAATCCTCAATTGGATCGGACTCCATCTTGGCAATGAACGGACGAGGCTGGAGCAGGAGAAACGTTGGTGGAGGCAGGCTCGGGGGAGGTGGCCGACGAGTGAAAGGTCAGCTACAGAGAGAAAGGTGACTGCATATCTATGCTGCATGAGTAGAATGTCCAGAGTGTTCTCCGACATGTGTAGGGCTACTCACCCAGAGCCTGCCAAATTTTGGTCAGACGCGACAAAGCGCGCCAACGCGAAGTTCTCGCAAACTAATGTCTTTTATGGATGAGACCAGTCTCCAAACAAACCTTAGCGATCCAGGCGGCACAAGCTAAGGTTATCAAGGTTCGGAAGACTTTTGGAAGGATTAGACCGTGAGAGCGGATTGAAGATTGAGAATGGTGGCACAGGATTGAAAATCGGGTTCGCGGCCAACCCAACGCCTCGCAGGAGCGATATCACCTGACAAAGTGCTCCAATTCACGTCGTGCTATTCTCCCCTTGGGAAAGCAACATACTGTGCCTCCATATACAAATCGCCGTTCTAGCTGTTGCCTTTTCCGTCATAAAACCGCTAATATCACTCTGTGTCTCATTACAAAGACAAATTGCGCGTCGGTTCGGTAGAAACACGTCCAAAGCAAACCCCTTCCTACATCATACCCATCAACCATAGCAGGGTCAAGACTTATTATTTGCGAGACAAGCAAGCGATCATAACGAAACACGATGGCTAGCAGACGTGTTCGATCCGAGTTCTCTTCAGATGACAAAGTTGATACGGTTCAGCAGACATCGGAGCCTTCAGACATCCGCCCAGCAGTCCCAGCGTAAGCTACACTTTGTATAATCTGTCAGAGCTAAGCTTATACGTGGTATAGTTCAGTGATAGCGAAATTGTTGGGTTTCACGTTTGCGATGATCACATTGCCTATTGGCATCTACTTTCTCACCGTGAAGACAATTTTCAAAGGTGTGTTCACACGTTCAATCGCTCTTCTTCGTGGTTGTTGACGACGGCAGGAAATTCGACTTACGCTGGAGCACTGGCTGCCGTGACAGCTAATGTGGTCTTAATTGGATATGTAATCGTTGCCATGGCAGAGGACCAGTCCGAGCAACGGGAGAAAGATGAGAAATCGAAGAAAGCCGAATAGTGGCAGGTGGCAGTGTGGAGAGCAGATCTACAGAGAATATTCAGCAGGCCATTGCAGGTTGATGACTGTCTCCTTATGGAACATTCCGATTGTCACGGATTAGGTGGTGCGTGATATCTGGCTTTTGTAACACTACTGGCAGGTGATAATGGACCAGCTCAGATGGCACAAGGACATGGGTTCAGGCAGAACCAGTACAAAGTAATGAATTGCATTGCGCACTACCTGCGCATTCCAAAGGCCTAGACTGTGCCATTATGCCAATGCCATTTTCATACTACGAGTATGGACATGCATCGCTTCTGCTGCCAGAGACAACCGCAGTACATCCAAGTACCTCTTCCTTCATTTAAGAGTCCATTCCTCTGACAAACTCTGTGACTGTCATGATCCGCATAACTCGTCACATCTCATTATATCATTACCACCAATGAAGATCGTCATTGGGTATAACAGCTCTATGGCTGATGTGAAATTCCGCAAACCTTTCCTCCGTGAATGGGTGTTCGACTGAAACCAGAAACGGATTTCCCGCACATAAGTGGATGTGGCGCTTGTTTAAAGCGCAAAGACATGTACAGGAGAAGGAAAGGTAAAAGGGGGCCTCAAATGCACATTCTTGAGCCGCGAGACACGTCCTGAGTAGCATTTCAAGAGCTGTCAACACGGTTGGTATCCTTGGGTTCTCAGGTCACCCTATATCGAGTAATAGACGAACCGAAAGCTTTGGGAATCGTTCCTCGCTTCGAGATTCATGCGCAAGTCAACTGCAAGCCTGCGACCGCAAAGCTAGCCCTGTTTACTGAAGCGACGAGCAAACCAACTCTTGCGTTTGGTACTCTCTTGCTTCTGTAGCATCGGGCGTTGAAGTTTGTTGCCACCCGTTGAGCCAAAGACACCGCCATTTCCATTGGTAGCCGGTGCGGAGTCCAATCTGATGGGCCTACGTGCGATTTCCGTCTTCGGTGGAGGTACAGGAGGAAGATCAGTAAGATTTTGCGAGAAGTAGCCATCTCCTCCCACTGCTCCGCCCTCGTAGCCACGTTGACCATAGCCACCCTCTTCCATGATAGGGTTGCGGAATGTTGGGTTCGCTCCGTAGTTCTGATAGCCGTATTGATTATCGTAGTCCTGCTTGGGAGCAGGATTGATTTTGTCGATTGAGCTATTTTCGCTGCTTGGATCTGTATTGCTTACCCACGGATCGCTGCCACTTCCACCGGAGCCAGCGGTCACTCCAGTGTTCACTGTGTCACGGGATTGCTGATATGCTGGGGCAGGATAGATGCCTGTAGTTGGGTTGCCGTAGCGATTGAGCGTCGGGTCCGATGTTTGGCGAGCATTGTAGCGATAACGCCCTGGTGGTCCGGCTTGCTGTGGGGGATAATTGCCATTGCCATTGAAGTTGCCGTTGCCATTGAAATTAACGTTGCCGTTACCGTTACCGTTCTCAACATAGCTGTCCCGATTATTCCCCGAATAGTAGCCGACACCAGCACTGGAATAACGTTGACGTGTTGTATCATAGCCTGTAAAGCGTTCGAGGTCAGCTATGATCCTGTTTCGGCAGCATGAGAGCCGACAAGAGCGCGGTTGGGGAAGAGCTGGTGCTGAGACTATTGAAACAAACAAGACATCAAAGTCTGAAGACGCATGAAAAACGCCAGAATAGCAGAGAAAAGTCAATCAGTATATGAAACAGGGCATATGAAGAAGTGCCTAGATTCATTCAGAGGAAACATGCCGTTGATACGTACCTCCGTTACCCCAGTAGGAAGAGCTCCGTCTGCTCGTGTTACCATAGCCTTCACTTGCCGCTGTATCTGTATTCGAATGTGAGCACATGCTTGATTCCTCGGTGTAGATGGTAGCAAGCGAACCTGCGCGTTGAAAGGCCTGTCGAGTCTTAAACTCGGCATCGATCTGTGCTTCAAAGGACCTGATAGTATCGAGAGGACGTTCCCAGCGCGGACGGGTCGGGTTCGAGAGGTCTGGGTCGGCTGATGAAAATGTTAGCAGGAATTCCATGGTAGCAAGAAACAAACGTAGACGCACTAATTGGATTACCGTATTGATCATTGTACGAGATGGAACGCAATGAAGCCATTGTGGGCTTCTCAAGAGCAGCAGCAACTGCGTAGAGGTTAGCAACACGGTCGACATTCCCAATTGCAGCCGGCAGAAGGATGACTGGACGTACTAGGCTGCATTTCGTTTATGGCGGCATTAGGATTTGCCTTGGTGGTGCTTGAGAGGTAGGTCTTGCGCTTCTCTGCATGAGTCTCGATCAGAGTCTCGCGCTTAGTCTCGCGCTTGGGCGACTTGGTAGATGAGCCGCTCTTATCGCTGCGGAATGAGAAACCAGACTTTGATCGCGGTCGATCAGGCCGCTGTTGGTATGTTTGCGGCTCCATGACGGACATTGCGGACCGCACAAACGCCGAACGGTGAAGGTCCCTCTGTTATGATGGAGAGTGCTAGGCGGAAAGTTCGATAGCACGGGCTTTGAAATGGAGCGAGCGGTATCGTGAAATGAGACCGCGGAGGATGACAATCAGGCGTGTGTTCGCAGAGGGGTTGGAGCGGACAACGGATGTGGATCTAGTGAAGGTAGGTAGCTGGAGCTTCGGTGTTTGCGTCTTATTATGTGGGTACGTAATGATAGCTTTGCTGAGCCCGGATTGGATAGAACGGGGTCGTGGGCGCAGCTAGCGAACGAAGGTCAAAAAGGAATAAAACAAAAAAGTTGGAAAGTGAAGTGCAGCGCGTCGGAGAAGAAGTGGCGGCGATGGAAGTTCGAGTGATTGATGAATGGCAGAGCGGGTGGATGGGATGGTTGGTTGAGCAGGGCGTGGTACGGGTACGGCGCGGGGGAGGATGATGAGTGGACAGGATGGACGGCCTATTACTGGGGAAGCAGCCATTACTGGGAAGCAGCCATGGCCATCAGCGTTTGACACAGAAAGCCTCGCAAAAATGATGAATTGCCACGCACTGCCATATCTTCCCATACATAGTTCGGTGCAGCCTTGACTCTCTACTAGTACTCTACTTGCCTCCTAGCCCCGCCTACCCTTTCCCAAAGGATTGGGAGATTTGCTTTGGTGTCGTGCTATCCACCTATCGACCATCTCACATCTCACAGCCAAGTCTCTGCAGCCTCCCGCCACTCGCCAGCCCCACTGTATGTACGATTTTATGCACGTTGAACGCACCAGTACGTGCGACTACCTTGACTTGGCTGACAGGCGTCGTAAACCTCCCGAATTGGGCCGCCCAATGGTAGACTATTGTTCATCGCTTGTATGGTGCGTTGAAGTGGCCGGGGATATTTTCGCCGCCAGCCTCCTCGACAACGAGGCCCTTCAGGTGCCTTTGCTGTTTTTGGCACGGCACAATAATCATCTTCTTAGCCGAGTGGTCCTTCAACACGAACTGTGAATACAAGCGATCCAGCGTCTTTGACTGCTCGTATGTGAGAAAGGCTGGACCGTACCTTTCCTCTGTCCAAAGCATTCGTCACCTGCGTCACAATCAAGATGTCGGGTTGCGTTCCGCACAAGTCTACGCACTATGACAACTTGATTTTCTGCTGATGCAAATCCATGTTTCAGATTTGCATTTTCGGCCACTACCATGACACTGCCCTAAGGGCCTAGCAGGTACCCTGGCCCATCACCAAAGCATTCCTCGGTACCGAGTACATACCACGTACACGCGGAGCGTATTCCGGCAACTGATCGCCTGAGTCGTCTACCGCTTAGATACCATTGCGTGCTTGTATCGTTTCGGTCAATATTCTGCTGCTCGGGATATCTACTTCAAGCTCACGCTCTTTTTGGCCGCTGTACAGACTGCAGCATTGCTCGATCAAGACCACTCCAGCTTCTAATGACCCGTTGCAAACCAGCAGGCAAAGCTTGCAAAACTGGTATCCATTCGGCGTAGAACGGAACCCGGATCTCTCCGCTCCGACCGGAATCTACCATTGCGACAATCTCCTTTGCCAGCTCAACTGGTTCAACGACTGGAGCTAAGAATTGAGATGGCGTTCTGATGCCACCGAATAGTGACGTGCTCAATTGCCCTGGCGCCACAAGAATGGTGCTGATATTTGCGGCTGCTGGATTTCCAGAGTACCTTAGTTCCTCTCGGAGCGAAGCGTGCATCGCTATAAGACCGGCTTTGGCAGCAGTGTAGTCGGCTAGTAGAAACTTAGCTATCAACGCTTTGCATGCGTTGTCATAATACTTACATAGCTGAGCACAGCCCAGGTATCCGAGGACGCTCGCCAGTGTAACAATTGTTCCTTGGCCACTTTCGAGCATGTCCGGTAGGAATTCTCGAATGGTGTGAAAGTGGGATATCAAGTTCACTCCAAAGCTCCTTACCCACCGCTTAGTGAAATCACGAATTAGCAATCAGTGAAGGCTTACCTTTCGACTTCTCCCGCTGTCAATTGCAGCATGGATTTGGCATTTACAATGGCGGCATTGTTGATTAGGATGGTTGGCGTACCTAGCTGTAAAGTCTCAGCGATTGTCCATTCCAATCCAGGTCGTATTTAGCATACTTCGGTTTGAATCCTTTTCGCAGTGACGCTCACATGCTCCGCATTTGCGACATCACATTGGTAGTAGGCAATGCCGCTGGACTCTTGCAGCGCATTCTTCGGCTTAATATCCACCGCCGCCACTGCTGCTCCTCGCATTGCATAGAATTCAGCCAAGAGAAACCCAAGCCCACTTGCTCCTCCAGTGATAACAACGACATCTTCAGAAGGCTCAACTCGTCTTGGTCTTCCGTATGCAACTCGAGCATTGAGAATCGAAAGGAGGTAAAGGAAAGTCAGCAGAGAAGCATAAGCGGTAGATATCTGGAAGCTCAAATGATGATATGGAGTAGCTTGTGCTCTGAGAGACAATGGAATCATCCACGCTGCAAATGGATGAAGAAATGTTCGTCGAGCAACCTTAAGGAGAAGGTCTATGGTGATTCTTGCTGGGGACGGAGACTCATCCTGCGGCATCTTCTTAACGTGTGACCAGACGAATACCAAGGTAGCATGTCCTTAGTCGACCGAGAGCAAATACAGAAGGGTAATCTTCTACACGAGTAGAGAAGTCAAGGTTCAGATATAGGCGCCGTAATCGACAACTCTCGAGGCATGTTGTCGTCAACTGACTATGCCCAGCCAACCAGAGTGAAGAACCCTGCGCCGCCCAATCATTGGTCAGTTGAAACCAGCATCACTCACGAGCACGAAGCGCAACTTTGTTCTGCTCTTCTCCGTTCACGGCTCAATATCGTTTTCAATCTGCTGCTGAGAGCTAGTTATATCGAGAGGAGCCACTCTACTAGCAGCAACCACAGCCCTCGCGAAGCTCTGTCATCTTTTTCTTTGACCCACCTCCGCATTCAAACTTCACAGTCCGACATCAACGACCTCTGGCCAACATCCTTCCACCGCAATTTGCGGTCGCTGAATTCACCATGGCAAGAAACAGGAGTGCAACTCCACCTCTCGATACGACAAGACAATCCGTGTCTCCTCCTCCGCAGAAGCATAGTTCGAGACGTGAGCAGCGGAAGGCAATCCTTACGGAGAGACTCAATGAGCTCACGGCTTCCTTCAACGCCAACATGCGCCCTCACTACGACGCGCAAGCAGCTGCAATTCAAATGGACATCCAACTAATTCTTCGCGCGGATGCATATCAGAACAAGCCTCTGGAAGATGATCCGGAGCAAGTCTCCAAACTCACGCACGAAGCCGTACGAGACCAGCTGCCGCCCGTCGCGGAGGGAGATTTCGTTGCAGGAGCAGGCAAAATGTATTCCGAGTTCGTCAACAAGGTCAACGATGTTATGGAAGAGCGAGATATTGCATTAACACAGTTGGCGGTAAGTGACTATCCTCTCCGCTGCAGTCCTTTACTTTTCGTTAAGATCAAGAGTGCAATCGTAGAACTAACGGTTTATAGGCCAAGTATCAGAACAGCATGTCTGAGCTACATTCTAGACATCAATTTCAAGTAAAACTTGCCCAAGAAGAGCACCGATACCTTGCAGACACGATTCGAGAACGATTAATACAATTGGTAAATAAACGGAGAGAGCGATTGCTCAAAGAGAAGGAACAGCTGGATATTGGTGACAGCAACGCCTTGATGTTGCATCCAAATCAATTTTCTATTGCGAATCCGGCAAGTCCTGGGGCGGGAGCAAAACGCGCCACCAGGCACGCAGGAAAGCGAGCGGGTGCCGATCCAGACGATCCTTTAAGCTTGTTAGACAAACGTAAGCGACGGTTCCTCTTCGACGAGACCGACACTCAGTCACCTGCACCCATGCCGTCACGAATGGAGTATGGCGGCGCTTCACCATTCCGAGATGGAAGATCGAAGAATGCGTATCATCAGTATGAGGCGCCCGTATACTCCATCGATCGGCTATTCACCGAGAAGGAGTTGAGTCTGGCAATGAACAGAGCCGCAATAGCCGCCACCAATTTTCTCGTGAGACTACGGCAAAACAATGAGCAGAGCAACGGTAATGGACCCGCTGGACCTGTGGATTCCGAGGATACGCCTGGCCTTGGTCTAGTAAATCCACTTGTCCCTGATGCGGAAATGGATGATACAGGAACTCCCGCTGCAACAGATATGGAGCGTACTGTTAGTCAATCGTATCACGCGACAAGAGGCGCAACTAGGAATCTGTTGAACGACTTGGCGACTGCCGCTACTCGAGACATTCCGTTCGGAACGGCTACGCCCATGTACGTTCCAGCAGTCATGGGTACAAAGGCGAACAGCGCGCCCGTTTCTGCGGCTCCTGCAACGCAGTCAGAAATCGAGCAAGACTTGATTGTGATGCAACGCGACACCAATTACGACGACTCGTACAACAACAAACTTCTCGAAAGAGCTTCCGCCGCTGTGCCACCGGTTGAATACCAGTATCGGCCTCCTACGACTACTCATGACAATCAAGATGGTCCTCCAGGCATCCTGCCCAACATTCTCGGAGGCATCCCAATGAGTACTCAAAATAGTGTCGGCGCCCAGAGTGAAATAGTAGGAGGTGGTGTTCCAATGAGCCGAACCGGTAGTGCATTGGGAGGTGCAAGCATGAAGAGAACTGCAAGTGCCACCAGTTTTCTTGGTGTCTCCGATACTGGAAGAAGGGTGAAGGCGAGACCTTGACCTCGTCCGAAAGATTCGGATGAAATATGTGGGTTCTGAAAATAGTGCTTGCGTTTCAGCGTGGACATTGACCAACTGCCTACGTACTTGGATGGCGTTCTTGACCCTTCAGACGGCTCTTCCGACTGTGCGGTAATAGGTACATAGGTACCATAGTAGGAGCTAAAGGGATTTAAACTCTCGGCTATATCATCAAAGATATCTGCGCCGGCTGAAAGACAGCGGAGTTTGATATAAACTCAAATAGAGCGTGTTTCTAACGCTTCCTCTCATCGTACCAGTGACTCTTTTCAAGTGTTCTAAATGTGATGTCCCAGTTGTATTTATCCTAACGCAGTGAATATTCCGTTTGCTAATTTCGAGCTTCTCATTTGCGTCGCGTTTGCATACCAGACACAAGTGCAGAGCGTTGACGCAGCTGGCAATACAACAAATATGCAAAAAGATGATCAGGCGCCAACATTGAAGCCTGAGGCATAGATTTCCTAAAGTTTTGGGTCTCACTTCCTGCTCCAAGCGTAAACAACACCGCAAACAAGCGCGTAATCACCCAACATCGACGCTCTTTCTCGCGCGTTGTTGCCTTGAGCATGGGCTTCGGATATTGTGTGATCTTTTAGTCTACATTGTCCCCTCCGACAATTCCTCTCGCTTGTGTTTCTTATAGCGCATTACCACCATGGACGATTCGATGATGGATTCCGTTTTTGAGGATGGAGGAAGCTCTGACTTTGAGCCGACGAAGGTATACAATGTTTTGACCATCTCTCTCGGCCTGTACTGACCTTCTTGAAGCCGAAGGTTGCCGCAAAAAAGGCCACCGCAGCCGCTTCTAAGCCAAAGCCCGCAGCAAAGAAAGTGGCGGTCACTGGCTCTAAACTCAGCAAACCCTCGAAGACCACTGCAGTGAAGAAACGTGTGAAAGGAGATTCGGATGACGAGAATATGGACTTCGATGGCGACTCGTTCAATGATGCCTCTCTTCTCTCCAACACACCTCCCAGCTCCAAGAAGGCGAAGAAAGCCCCAGCGGCGAAGAAGACGGGAGGCAAGCCCCTAGAATCGATCGAAAACGAAAGCTTCGGGATGGATGGCGTTCAAGAGCAGGCCACTGCAGGTGGCAATGGCGCATCGAAGCAAAAGTATCAAATGCTCACCCAGGTTGAGCACATTCTCAAGCGCCCTGACACATATATTGGATCTGTTGAGCGGACCGAGCAGGAGATGTGGGTTTACAACTCCGAATCAGAGATGATGGAAAACCGCAAAGTCAACTTCGTCCCTGGTCTCTACAAAATCTTTGACGAGATTCTTGTCAACGCCGCCGACAATAAGCAAAACGACCCCAACATGAACGAAATACGCGTGACTGTTGACCGCGAGTCGGGAGAAATCAGTGTTTGGAACAACGGCAAAGGCATACCGATTGAGATTCATTCTGAACACGGCATATACATCCCAGATATGATATTTGGACATCTCCTCACTTCGTCAAACTATGATGATGAACAACAGAAAGTGACGGGTGGCCGAAATGGTCTTGGTGCCAAACTCTGCAATGTCTACAGTTTGAACTTCACCATAGAAACTGCTGATTCCAAGCGCAAACAGCGATACAAGCAGACCTGGAATGATAACATGTCCAAGAAGGGTAAAGCCAAGATCACAGCTTACAATGGTGACGACTATACAAAGGTCACCTTTCGTCCAGACTACAAAAGATTTGGAATGGATGGTATGGATGACGACTTCGAGGCTCTTGTCAAACGCCGCATTTACGATGTTGCTGGTACTTGCAAGAAAGTCAAGGTGAAGCTCAATGGAGACAGAGTGAAGATCAACAAGTTCCAAGATTATATGAAGATGTACACCAAGGCCTTGCGAGCAGAGCAGGGCGGCGAAGTCAACATCGAGAAGGAAGTCATCCTCGTCGACACTCCCAACGAGCGATGGGAGATTGGATTCGCTGTCTCGGATGGTACCTTCAAGCAGGTTTCCTTCGTCAACTCAATCGCTACCACAGCTGGTGGCAGTCACGTCAAATACATTGCGGACCAAATCGTCAACAAGTTGCTTGAGCATCTAAAGAAGACGAACAAGAAAGGTGTCGCCCTTAAGAATCACCAGATCCAGAATCATTTCTTCTTGTTCATCAACTGCCTGATCGTCAATCCTGCTTTCACTTCGCAGACAAAAGAGCAACTTACAACCAAGTCGAGTGCTTTCGGCAGCAAATGCCAGGTTAGCGACAAATTCCTCGCTGGCATCTTGAAAACGGAAGTTGTTACCAATATCATGCACTTCGCAGAGAAGAAGGCAGATCAGCTGTTGGCCAAGTCTGACGGTAGCAAACGAGCCCGCATGTACAACTCCAAATTGACGGATGCCAACAAAGCCGGCACCAAGGATGGTTGGCGTTGCACATTGATCTTGACTGAAGGTGATTCAGCCTCCGGTCTCGCCTTGGCAGGTCGTGCCGTTGTCAATCCTGATCTCATCGGCGTGTTTCCACTTCGTGGCAAGCTCCTCAACGTAAGAGACGCGTCCGTTACCCAAATTTCCAACAATCAGGAGATTCAAAACATCAAGAAGTTCATGGGCTTGCAACACAAGAAAGAGTACACGGACACCAAAGGGCTCAGATACGGCCATTTGATGATCATGACTGATCAAGATCATGACGGAAGTCACATCAAGGGTCTTCTCATCAACTTCTTCGAATCCTCTTATCCGAGTTTACTTAAGATCCAAGATTTTCTCAGCGTCTTCATCACCCCAATTGTGAAGGTATGGAAAGGAGACATAAAGCATCCCAAGCAACTCAAATCCTTCTTTACAATGCCGGAATATGAAGCCTGGAAAGAGCAACACTCTCATGAACGCGGCTGGGACCACAAGTACTTCAAAGGATTGGGTACCAGCGACAATGAAGATGCCGAAGTGTACTTCCGAGATCTCGACCGCCATCTCAAGCAGTTCGAGCCAATGAAGACAGAGGAAGCTGCCATGATTGACCTCGCGTTTTCCAAGAAGAAAGCTGATGCCAGAAAGAATTGGCTTCGAGATTTCGTACCCGGTACATATCTTGATCTAACGGCGAGAAACATTTCATACGACGATTTTGTCAACAAGGAGCTGATTCTTTTCAGCGTTGCCGACAATCTCCGTTCTATCCCTTCGGTTGTTGATGGCCTGAAGCCAAGTCAGAGGAAGGTCATGTACACTGCCTTCTACCGCAATCTCAAGAAGGACATGAAGGTCGTTGAGCTTGCCGGTCACGTTTCTGGCCTGACCAACTACCAGTATGGCGACGCGTCCCTCCAACAGACCATTGTCGCGCTTGCACAGACTTTTGTTGGCTCAAACAACATCAACTGTCTCGAACCCAGCGGTAACTTTGGTAGTCGTCGTATGGGTGGTGGCGATGCGGCCAGTGCTCGTTACATCTACACTAGGCTGTCTCCTTTCGCACGGAGAATCTTCCATGCTGCTGATGAGGCACTCCTCAAATACCATGAAGATGACGGTCGGCAGATCGAGCCGCACACATATGTACCAGTGGTCCCATTGATCCTACTCAACGGTACTGATGGTATTGGAACTGGTTGGAGCACATCCATTCCAAATTACAAGCCAGAGGACGTTGTCGAAAACCTGAAGCGACGAATGGTTGGTCAATCAAAGGAAGACATGCTCCCAATGACTCCATGGTTCCGAGGCTACAAGGGAACCATCGAGGATATGGGAAGTGACCGTTGGAAGTTCAGCGGTATCATCAATCAAACTGGTGACAATGAGGTTGAGATCACAGAGTTGCCGATTCGAATGTGGACGCAAGACTTCAAAGACAGACTCGAGGAAATCCTCAAGGCCGAGAAGGTCCCTTCCTTCATTAAAGACTATGTCGAATACAACACGCCAACACAAGTTCATTTCATCATCAAGATGGAAGACAAGCACATGAAGATAGCCGTTGAGAGGGGCTTAGAGGAGACTTTCAAGCTGACCAAAAGCATGGCAACCTCCAATCTCGTTGCGTTCGATGGGCAAGGCCGAATTCACAAGTACGAGAATGTCCTCGATATCATGGAGGAGTTCTATCATATCCGCTTGAAATTCTACGGCTTGCGCAAGCAACACCTCCTTGATGAGATGCAAAAGGATCTCGACAAGCTGTCCAATCAAGCTCGCTTCATAAAGATGATTATCGATGGATCACTCGTTGTCTCCAAGAAGAAGAAAGCTGTTCTGGTCACAGAGCTGAAACGACTGGCATTCAAACCCTTCCCCAAAGTAGTCGACGCGAAGAAAGCTGGTGAAATCGAAGACGTGGTTGAAGAGGAAGATGAGTCTGAACAGGATGGTAGCGCAGCAGGTGCTCGTGACTATGACTACTTGCTTGGAATGGCCATTTGGTCGCTTACCCAAGAACGCGTCGACAAGCTGAAAAAGCAGATTGGAGACAAAGAGGATGAAATCACAACCCTGACCAAGCTAAGCCCGAAGGATCTCTGGTCTAAAGATCTTGATGACTTCATTGAGGAATGGCACAAGGCCCTGAGCGAAGAAAAGGATCGCGCAAAGAAGATTCGGGGCATGGGCCGGCGGGCCTCTGCTAAGTTGGGTATTGGTGCTGGCCAGGTCAAGGGTAAAAAGCGAAAGGCTGGCGAAAGCGATGCGAGCGACTCTGACTTCGCTGTTTCGAAGAAGAAGGCCCCTAAGCATAAAGCGACATCGACATTGATGAGCTTTTTCAACCAGCCAACCACCGTACCGAAACAAGCCGTGACGGAAAAGCCCAAGGCGGAGCCTGAGGGTGTGAAAGATGTTGCTATGGCATTTGACTCGGACACCGAGATGGGCGACATGGCTCAGGTCGTTGCCATCAAGAAGGCACCCAAGGGTTTGAGCAAACCGAAGGTTGCGCCGGCTCCAAAACCAGCCGCAACAATAATAAGCGATGATGAAGACTTCTTCGCTGCCGTTGCGAACGAAGTCAAGGAGAAGAAGACTACCGTGCAGCCGATACGCCAAGCTCGTGCAGCTTCTAAGAAGAAGTACGTCCCCTCTGACGACAGTGATGACAGTGGCGACGACATGCTTGGTGATGTATCAATGATGGTCAAGGGTATTGGCAACAACGACGAAACATCCGCTAGCAGGCTTTTGTTCTCGGCAACGGCACAACGTCCTGGAAGTAGTCACGGGTTACCAAAGACTAAGCCACGAGCTTCAAAGATCACCGACTTGACCGACGGTGAAGATGAGACTGATTACACGAAGTTGGTTCCTCAAGGCTCCCCTCAACGCCCTGCGCCGCGGAACGCCAACGACACAATCATTCACGACGAAGACGACGAGGAAGGTTTCGGTGTTACGATCCCAAAGGCAGTTCCAAAGGTGAAGGCAGCCAAGAACGGACCAAGCAAGGCTGCAGCAAAACCAAAGGCCGCTGTTAAGAAGGCGTCAACCTCTGAGCCTGCCGCCGAGCCGAAGAAGCCTGTCACGTTGTCGCCAGCGGCCAAAGCATATGCCGCTAGGCAAGCAAAGGGTGTCGTGGTGTCAAAACCGTTGCCAAAGAAGAAGAAACACGCCGATTCGGACAGCGAGGTTAACGACCTTGCCAATGATCTTCTCAGCGACGATGACGCGTCTTCTCCACCTGCGGCGAGAGAGGCACGACCTGGCCGCCGCGCCGCAGCCAAGACTAAGTATGTCGTGAGCGATGACAGCGAGGAGGAAGAGGATAGCGAGCCGAGCTTCGACGATGATGACGATGAGAGTGACTAAGGAAATGCGAGTCTTGATGTATAACAATCCACGAATTGCTAAGGTTATAAGGCGTTGGTTACTTGCTGGTTAATCGAGAATACTTCCTGATTACGTCGTTCGTGGTATGCCGGAGTTGGACTGAGAGAGATTCATTTATTGCACTTTTTCGGCCTACATCACATCAATATATCTAGTTCAGATAGCAAACAATTGCTTGCAGCATCTTAAACTCAATTCGCCGTCCTGTTTCAGGTCTGATATTGGGAAGGACACCCATGAGATCGGATGCAATGCTTCCAGGAAACATGTCTGTGATACGTTTACACACTCTATACAAGTCACACAAGCCTACCCAGCATCACAGATTATACTCCTGCTGGCGTGCATTACTTCTCGCGAGCCATAATACTAGTAAAGTTGATCGGCGAAACTTCGGTCGTCATTGGGTAGAGTGAGCGGGCCCACCGACTTCACCAGATGGCTTCCTTCGCAGTACTGTCAAGAAAACAATAGACAGCCAGCCTCCGCAAGACATCTCGAGACTACGAGCACAGGACTGACAGTCTATCAAATTCGATTTCGGAAGAGCAAGGGTTAACGGCTAGTTTAGTTGGAATTCTTAGCGATTGGACTCGAGGTTAAATTCTCATCACGGGCACCCAGTTGTTGTGCGACGGAACCGTCTGTTCACCATCAAACCGCACTTCTTAATGCGGGAGGACCCTCATCCGAAGTGACCACAGCGGTTGGTTGCAGCTCTACCGTATCTTCGTCACCAGATACCATTGTACACTTGTGTCGATGCCAAAAATCGAAAGCATTCCGGTGAGACCAACACGGCATCCGATTTATAATCTGCACCCTTTTCCGATTCTCTAAACAGTCGGCGGAGCTTCCTCATCGAGTTATCAAGCCCTTGTACCATCAATGGTCGTGATGCCGAGACAGTCTGTGGGAGTGACATGGCTTTGGTTCCATCACTGGCCTTCTCGACGCCTCCATTAAAATACCCAATAGACCCTCACGTATTTGGGCCAAAACCTATTTGGGAAACATGACACCCCTTTCTCCTTACATAAGTCCCAGTATAGGATGTGCTTGAGTGGCTCCGATACTTTATCGACATATCAAGAAGCCCAGGTCAGAAAGCTGGAATAGTCAAAACTTCTGTCGCCCGTCTAAGACGATGGCGAATACTGAAGATTGAGCCAGGATTTTACGCCGGCTACCGTCAGTGACAGGCTTGTCAACGCTCATCAGCAGTGCAATCCTTTGGCCAACCGTCCTGGAATTGTCGTCGCGCAACATCCGTTGACGTACGACAGGATGAACATTGCCCCTCATACACTCATTGGATAGGCCATGTCAAATTTACGGTTAAGCTCGACGTATTTGATTACGACTTCAATACAGAGATGATCATGTTCGAGCGGTCAAACTAAGCCAATGGATTGAATTGTATCGAATCCTGACAGAAGCAGCGGTGAGGGTACTTGAATGGTACTATGCGCAAATTTCTTTGTTCCTGGGAACCCGATGCAGCCACATGGATTTTGGCTGGAAGGGTAGGTAGCCAACATGCACAACAACCTTGAAGAAATCCTAGGCCGGATAACCATGGGCCCTAGGTCGCTTCTACACCATTTGGAAATGTATCCTCTTAGCCCATCGTATAACGGTCTCCAACCAGCCGGTGTATGTCTGTACAACTTCTATCACTGGAAAAGTTGGGGTCGAGTACTGGTTCCCAACCTGCGGCCGGCCGCCATCTCAAACAAATGGGCATGTCCAATGAGAATTCCAGGGCCAGAATTTCTTCCACGGCCTCCTCTCGTTACACAAATGCAGCCTTCCGCCTACCCTTCCAGTTTTCAAGCCATGGCCTAGAACCACGTTTGTCGCTCCTGATAGAGCAGACCAGGAGGTACGTACTTGTCATGTCTCAACTGACAAGCGGAATCCTGCATCTGTGGCATTTGCTCCTTCAAACCAGCTTCAATTGCAATCTGGACAAACTGAAGTTGCTCCCAACACGCCACGAATGGTCTCTTAACGGGCAGAGGAAATCAACAAAAGCCAAATATTGGCTGTTTGCAAGACTGACTTGAGGTAAGTTGTGTGTTCCAGACTGCGAATCACCCATGAGATACCAACACAAGTATTCGATTCGACTTGGGAGCTTGCAGATTTGTGTCGACCCACCACGATTGCTTGGTTAGTCTTGACAAAGGAGAGCTGCACACACGGCGACACGCTTGAGCCTGGCCTGCATACGGCCATCAGTAAGCCGCACAGCCATGTTCCGATGCCAGGATTTTGCACGAGCAAGACAACTCATAGTGAAAATCTTCAGATCTACGGGTGATCTTTTCGAGACACTTTCGCACTCGACATCCGTAGGCATCAATGCCTCTACCGAATGTCCGAGAACTCTTCCTCCCATCACTCTTCGTACTAGGTCATGAGGCAGATAACCCCACGCATGTTCCCCAGCTAGGAGTTTTGCACAGTCAACGTTCGTCAATTGAGACTTTCTCGAGCGTATCTTCTGGTTCGGTTTACTTCGGAACATTCATCTACCGACGGAATCCCCTGATAACCCGGCGATGCTGCATGCCGGATGACGATTATCTCTATCTTGAAACGCCGTTGGTGAAAGACTGTGATCCCGACGACAGCTGTTCACTCGTGGGAGTAGTGTCCAGGCCAGAGGCCGATTGACGTACTTTCCGGCCTTCCAATTCACCCCGGTATGTCAAACACCTTCACTCATTAGGTGAAAAGTCCGATCGATTGTGTTCATTACAAAACGAACAACTTCGGCTTGCCTTATTAATAGCTGCTTCTTCAGCCATCATCTACATCGGGTACCTCCAAGATCAAACACGGGTAGTCCTTTCCGGACGGAGAGCACACCTGTTCCGGCAAACGGGTATACATCTGCAAGCAATCTGCAAAACTCACCCATCACCTTACGATTCGCATCTGCATATCGCAACCGCAGAGACCCGTGGTATTTTACGCACGTTGCCGTTGTAACGGTGAAGGCTTTTCAGCACGGATCGATAATCCCAGCAGCGGCCAAACCAAAGTAGCTGCTTAGGCACTGCTGCTCGCATACTTCTAGCAGTTTACCGGACTGTCTTCACTCTTCGGTATAAGTTCGAGCAGTCATCTCGTAAGTTGCCACTGTGCGTAGCAAACAGTGAAACCTCCTCCCTGATCTTATTGCCGTCACCTAATCCGACTTTAACCTTTCACTGTTCATCAAGTCGGTTGTAGGTCAGAGGATCGTGAGCGCCGTCAAAATGAAGATTGAATCGTTGTTGAACCCCATCACACATCGGGAAGACGTCTTGCAGATAGAAGGACCGAGTGAATGGGCAAGCACAGTTACTAGAGTTGTCGATGGCTTCCACAGCACAGCAGCAATGCAGCTTAGCATTCCACAGCGCACGCCGACACCATCCAAACCAAGACCACAGCGGCAAGCAAAGGATGCACCTACTTTTCGAAGAGGACGACCAAAAGGCAATGTCTTGTTTCCACCTCATGAAGCTGGTGGCAACGACAAGCTGGCAGCGGAGCACAGCAAATTCCAACTCTTTCCTATGGGAGAAATAGCATCATACGTGCACCGTATCCCGTACAGCAGTGACAAAAAGTCCTTTCTTGAAAAGACCGGAAGAGATGCATTCGAAGGTGAGTCACTAGATGAAGTACTTTATGCTTTGCTAATATGCCTATTTCAGTCTTCCAGTATACCTTCAAGCTCCCTGGAGAAGACAAGGAGTACGCTGTCATGTGGGATTATAACATCGGACTAGTTAGGGTCACGCCTTTTTTCAAGTGCTTCAAATATTCCAAGGTCCGTTAGATGCACCAGGCGACGACGGACTTTTGCTGATCAGGAATAGACGACCCCAGCCCGAGTTCTCAATATAAACCCTGGCCTCCGCGATATCAGCCATAGCATTACGGGAGGCGCACTCGCTGCTCAAGGTAATTCCTATAAGCATGCCGATGAAGAAATCTGCTTACGATTTGGAGGATACTGGATGCCTTTTCAAGCGGCTAAAGCGGTTGCCGCCACATTCTGTTACGAAGTACGCTATGCGTTGACACCCCTCTTCGGCGAAGATTTCATCAATCTCTGCGTTCTTCCTTCGGACCGAAACTTTGGAAGCTTTCGAATTGATAGTAGCATTGTTCAACAGTGCGCTCAAGAGACGCAGTCATGGTTGTCACGAACAGATGCTCGCCACACACCAGCTTCTAGCCTGTACTCTTCGCCGGATCCTTCCGTACCGGAGCCCTACACGTCACCACAGCTTACTCTCCTTGCACCATTCCGTTTGAAGAAACTAAGGCCAAAGGCGTTCAAAACTGCCGGTTCTGAAAGTGGATATGGTACAGAGAGTGAGGTTGACAGTGATAGACTTGCGTTTTCGCCACAAGTGTCACCCAAAACCATAGTTTCCGAATGGACGGCAGTAAACACGAAGGCATCTCCTAAGGAATCCACTGCAGCGGAAGGGCTCCAGATGCTCAGTGGCTCACCGATCCGCCATTCCACCGAGTTGTCCTCTCAGACTGCCAAGCGGCGTCTGCGTGACACGGACGACGACTACGCAGGTTATGCGAGCACAGCGGACGAACGCGATGGACCCAATTCTCCACAACCGGCTGGCAAGGCCTTGCAAAGCACGGAGTCCAGGGCTGCCTATTGGCTGATGCAACTGAGTGTGGAAGACGCGAAGCACCGCAATAAGCGAGTCCGTCGGGCTTCCATTATTTGATCACTCATCAAGATCGACGAAACTGGGCAGGTAAACGTACTGCCACCTCAAAGGTTGAGGTTTCTGCCAAATATTTCACATCGTTGGGATAGTGATAAGGACATCTCTCCATATGGCATCATCACGTTCTTGGGTTTACGGTTATCGGGCATAATCAATATTGCATTGCGCTGAAGGCGATCGTTCGGCCGAGGCAATATCGGCATTTTAAGACAGAATGTAGCGAACTATCGGATCGCATTGATATGGGATTTCTCTCTCCTCTCGCTGCGTAGACGGAATGCTGCGTACAGACTGTAGTAGTAACTCATGGAATTTCTTGATTCAGTTATCATTCTTGCAACACCACTAATTGCAAATTTGTGGACTGTCGACGAAAACCTCATGCAATTGGACCCCACAAAAGGAAAAAGATTGACGCAAAGGCAAACAAAAAAGGCTCAAACCCTGCCTCTCGTCTAGCCCGTATTATCGAAGCGATTCGGAGGATTCTTACTTGGAGCCGTTGGCATGTGCCTTCATCTTTGCGATGCGAGCCTGGGTCCTGGAGACGACGGTGTTCTCGTCCCAGATGTAGCGCACGCTTTCCTTGCTCATGGTTGCGTTGGCCCACTTGGAGAAGTTGGGCAGTTTCTGCAAGCCCTCCTTGACGGAGAGCGGCAGGATGTCGCCGTTGGAAAGCGCGTAGATGCGCAGCAGGAACGGCGCGATGATGACCTGTTTTGCGAAGTACGCGATCAGCTCTCATGTGTCCAAAGCTCTCGAGCCCTGCTCTGCTCCCCACGCGTTCTGGATCATGCTCGTACCTCTGCGAAGGTCAGGTCCTTGCTTCCGCCGAAGAAGGGCCCCGCGGTCGCCAACAGCGGCTCAATCTCCTTCTGCACGGCGGCCACCCATTCCTTGCTCTTGGCCTCCTTCTCCTCGTTGCTCTCGGCGCGGAACATGCTGAACATGTAGCTGCCGATCTTGGTGTTCCAGGTGTCGACGAAGAAGTTGACGCGGGCACGGAACAGGGCGGCTTCGAGGCTCGAGTCGCTGGCCGGCAGCAGGTGTGAGGGCTTGGAGTCGCAGAGGAATTGGGCCACGATGGCCGACTCGGTGATGATTTCGTCGTGGAGCAACCCGCCGCTGTATTTGATTGCCGGGACGAGGCCGCGCTGTAGCAAATTACATCATCGTTAGCTTCCCGGCCTCGGACATCACGTTGATGCATATGTAAAGGTAGAGCGTACGGGGTTCACTTCAAGGTACCATGGCTCGCGAGGCTTGTCAAGGTCGATTATAACTTCTTCATAGGGCAGGTCAAGCTCCTTGAGAGCAATGTGCGCTCGGTGGGCATAGCTGTAGTGTGAGAAGCAGATGTCAGCAGATGGGCTTCAAGATGTGACGTATTTGGACTCGATGCTTAAGATTTGAAGCGAACAACGCTCTTTCGAGATCGCCATGCCAAAAGCGACAGTTCATTATCGGTTGCGACAAATACGATCTCGGGAGTGAGAGAAAGTTGAGATGCAAGCTTCGAGTTCAGCACTTGGACCTCACATACGGACAGCCGTGATTGGTGTAGAGAATAATTTTGGGAGCAGTGCCGTTCGCAGTTCCATTCGCAGCCATGGTGCGAGACTACCTAGGAATAAAAGACAAACCAAACCAGTCGTGGATTGGAAAAGACGGAATGTTGTATGAAATCTGGGGTCGGGCGGCAGCGTGGTATAGTAATCTGGACGTCTTGCTTTTTGGTCGAGTGTTTCTGGTCTCGGTCATTGAACGACTTCGGGAGGCCGAAGCAATGGGAGCAGTGATTAATAATTGCTGGAAGCTCAAGGCTCCGCGCGGCGAAGCGACCGGAGCAGCGATGCCGAGAGGCGCTGGTAATTAGTGGGGGCGCTTGCCGTTCCAAAGGGCCCATAGCGCGCTGTTCCTCGCCATCCACCTTGAAGCGGGGATAATGGGGAGTGGGCAACCTGCCTGAGAGATGACGAAGAGAACAACCAACGGAAGATAGATGGGCATCGCAACTTCAATTGATATGAACGCTCAGCCCTATGCTCATATTTTTCACACTTCAACACTTCAAAATGAACCGTTTTACATGTGATGTAACGAACTCGCATTGGCTTGTACGCGCAATGCTGTATCGTACTTGGTAGGCCCAGAAGAGGCCCCGCATGGCTGGCTTGCTCTCCCACAGTGGCGGGACGCCTCACTGCTCACATCTGCTCACATCATCTCCATCGTAGTGCCGAACCGCGTTGCCACTTCATTAATTACTACTTAGATACTCGGACAGTGCGGATGCACGGGCACCTAGACGCCTAGAGGTCGGTGTTTACAGGCTATAAGACGCCGAAGCAACGAAGCAAACCTAAGGTAAGCACCTCCACCTCTTCTGCCGGCCGTGTTAGAAATTCAATATGGAGCTCTAATTCTTCCGAGTTACCGAAGCTCTCCTTTGCCTTCATCTCTCCATGACCATCGAAACTTGACACTGAACGTAACTCTGTACCTGCGAAAAGTTGGACAGACTATGCCGCTAAGTTGATATCCTCTCACATCCCCAGAAGCGGCGTCGAATTGAACCCGGATCTGGTCTGTAATCGCATGCAATTTACTCTTGTTCAGTCATAGAAAGATCGTAGCCTCGGCACCATTCTGCATTCCACGTTTCATCGATATTGCTGAATGATACTTCCAATCTCAGAGCGCTCGTGTTGTAACGCCAGCTGGTGTGGTCAGTACATAAGAGAAGGATAAGTCAGCCGATTGGACGAGACGCGATTCACGCACCTTTATTCTAAATAAATATGGTAATTGACAGCTTCACTTGAGGCACGCATGATCCACTTGCGCACCATCCAGCTTTGGCCGACGGAAGCCGAGTTTGAAGTGAAGTGAGAATTCGAAATGACCATTACAAAGCCGTCGACCGCCGTCATAACAATATCTACGATTCGGAAGTGCTACCAGGATGGATTTCTCACGCGCGTGCTGCGATCAGACTGCCGGGTTACGTTGCAAATGCGAACGGCGACGAATATAGCCGATGTTGGTCAACAGCGGCAATACTATTGTCCTCAAGTTATTCAGAAGGTCCTCCCGGTCTTCGACCTTCCCGAGGCATGTGTGACCTATTGCAAAGCAAAGCAGCGATTGAAACATCTCTGATGCAACATCTTTGGAGGTCTTTGCTTTCACAGTGGTGTTTTGAGCTGTGCGATGTGCAATATGAGACCACCTCCACCTCCACGCGAGACCAAATTCACCTTTCATCGTCAATACATGTGAGTCAAGCCACCATGGAATGTCTTTGGTCTCCTGATACGTATTATCAGGTCTGTGAATGGCTTTTATCGAAGATTTCCTGCTTCAGGGGGGGCCTAAAACCAGTCTCACTGCTAGGCTTTCAGCTGCCGTCCATTTCCTTTGATCACACCAAGCATAGATCAGATTCACTTTCAAGGCTTCTAAGATAGCAAAGATCACACCGACCACTAAATCCACTAGGCTTTTAGTATTTAAGATTTGTTGGCCTCCATCTTCTCTACTTTCATTGCAAATACACACTCAACCTCCATCCACTGCAACTTCTGCTTCGGTTCGAATTCAACACAACGTCGAAAGAGAGATATCCCATCAGCTGTCCCCACAATGCGAAGCAACATGAACATGTCAACTTCATCAACGGATGCAAGCAAGGGTCACGCCTTGTCTGATGATAGAGTTGTTCAAGATGACCATTCTCCTGGCCACCATGGCGGTGAACATGTTCAACCTTTACTAAATCAGGGTCGGAAACGTTATGCAGAGCAGAACCTTCCAACTTCTAACCCGTCCAGCATGGGTTCTGTCACATCCAAACGTCGTTGTGGTTCCTCTCGCTCCACATGTCAAGCAGGCCAACTCCCCTCTCCATCTATCTCTCCATCGACAAGCCCTCACATCGAGTTTGATGGGAATACAGATTTGAGTGGTAAGAAAGCCCTTGAGCATCCGTTGTTTTTGCTACAACGGACGCTGGAATTAACTTGTAATCGTGCTGACTCTGCATTAGATGTCGACTCTCAAGCTACCATCGAGACGCCCGATGCCGATGTTGAATTGGCAATTGCTGCTGTGCAAGCAAATGAGGATCCTATGAGTTCAATTCCGGCCAGTCCTTCTGGAATGATCATGATCAATGAAGACGAAGTCCTTAATATGGGCCACCAACCTGCTCCGGCAGAGCAACTTCAGTTCCGCTGCTCATTCCCACAAGGTTGCAATCAGTGGCAGTCCAAGATCGGTGCCTCTCGCAAGTGCATTTCCGACAAATTTGGACGCAACAAGAAGGCGACCAGAATTATTCTATTTGCGCGCTGGTGCCGTAGCCACTATCAACAAACTTCCTACAAGCCAAGTACAGCTAACAGGACAGGGCTTCGAGCTTGGGGCAAGATGAAAATCCCTCTCATTCGGAACGCCTTGAATGCCATTGAACGCCAACAGCCTGGTGTCTTGTTCAATGTCATTCTCAAGAAACATGAAATGGACCGTCTGAATCGCGACAACTTGAACTTGGACCCGCCAAAGGCTTCCACGGATAGTTACGATTCTCCACTTCCTGTTTTACGAGACTTTGTCAACCGCGGCTTCATTCGAGAGCATGCCACTCGAGCTCAAGTCAATGAAATTCTGACTTGGGCCCTCGATCTTCTCAATCGCTCTGTGGTTGATGACTGTCCCTGCTTCGAGTTCATCCCTGTATGGTCTGCCGAGAGCTTCAAGAAGTGGGATTGGGTTCGCGTTCTGGATAAGAACATTGCCAAGGCTGACAGAGAAGAGGGTTCTGCCGGTAATGAACAACTTGATGTCATGTCCCTTCACACAGAGGTGTCTGGAAATACCAACCGCTCGAATTTGAAGTGTTCTACGCAGTCGGAGACCGCGGACGTCGAAACAGTGCTGCGGCCATCATCCGTAGCAACCAGCAAGGCTGACAATAAGAAAGGGAATCCGAACTTACCTGTTCCTCCTCGAGTCAAGAAGCTTCTCCAGGCTGGGCGTATCAGCAAAACTGGCGCCATTCAAAAGCCAGCTTCAAAGGAGACGAAGGCATCATATGTCAATCGTCATTCTTCTGCATAAACGACGCCTCACTAAAGAAGACTGGATTCAATCCAACACAAATCCTGAAAGAAGACACCAACGGAGGTCTCGAATAAATTGATATTTACCACGTGTGATTCTCTCAACAGCGATCGGTATGGGCTTTCTTTTCCAACATACGGATATTTGATTTATGGTTCCGGTTACGGCGAATGGATAGATGGCCACGGCGTCTCATCGGCCTGCTTGACTGATCAAGTGCTGGGCACTTTTATGATTAGTCCATATCTTCTTAAGCAGTTGACGACTCGAGCCATCATATGATGTACAAGTAGACATACCAATACACTCTTTTCTTAACATGATTCTCTATGCTCCAACGTGCAGTACGCAGCCATGAAATCCTTCAGCCGTACCACTCTACCACAGCTCCTTGACCGCATTCTTGTTTTCACCTGTCTTCGCAGCGGCCAAGGACGCAGAAACAAGATGCTGGCAGATCAGCGCGGCCGCAACGCTGACATTCAGGCTATCCACGCCAACCTCATTAGCACTCCTCACCGGGTTGATCCGCACGAAGTACTCCGCCCGCCTCCTAATACTCTCCCTCAGGCCCTCCCCCTCCCCACCAACCGCCAAAATAATCGGCCGGCCCAGCACCTCCTCGACCCCACAAACCCGCACCTCCTTGCCCCCTCCCCTCCTCCGCCACACCAGCCCGGGCTCCCCCGTGCCAGACAACCCCTCCGCGACTGCCGCAACAACAACCCAGCCGTTGGCCACGCTCGCGTCGAGGAACGCGGCCGCGCGCTCAACCGCGAGCACCGGCAGCGCCTCGGCCGCCCCCGCGCTCGCCTTCACCGCTGCCGCGCTCACCGGCCCGCACGTCCGCGTGCACAGCGCCAGCCCCGCTGCCCCAAGCATGTACGCGCTGCGCGCGAGCGCGCCCACGTTGCCCGGGTCGAGGATCGAGTCTGCCAGGAGGATGATGGGTGTGCGGAGCGCCGCGGGCGGGGTCAGGGTTGTTGGGAGTGCGTTGGTGGGAGTGTCCGGGCCGGATTGCGGTGCGGCGTGGAGCGGGATGGAAGGTGTTGGCTGGTGCGTCACGCGGCCGAGGGAGTGGATGGGCAGCGTCGGTAGTGGTGATGCTTCGAGGATGACGCCCTGGAGGGTGTTAGTAGTGCTACGGGTTAATAGGCTTGTTTTGCGGTTCGAATTGAAGTACGTTGTGTGGTCGGCCCTTTGCCGCTTTGTCCAGTAGTGGTAACCACCTGTCGTCAACGTGGATCACTCGCACTTTCGTGCTTCGGCTCAAATGCTCAATACTTGGTGAGTTGACTGGTTTGTCGCTCGCTCTTGGGTGGATGTAGAGCTTGTAGAGCTGTCGTCGATTGGCTTTCAACGCTGCTACGACCGCCGAATGCCCATACAGGAACTCTGAAGCTGCGGTGGTATATGGAAGACTGAACGGTAGCCGTCCTCTTATCTCAGCGCTTGTGTACTGATCCTCTTTCGAGCCCCTCTGTGGTTTACCTGTCGAAGACTCTTTACTCCAAAACTTCGACTTCTTCGCCTTCATGTGTGAAGAAGTAAAACCACCGGAAGCGCCCACGACCCTCTCATCTTTTTCATATTGGCTATTCCGCCGGAGGCCTTTCTCTCCTAACTTCCTCCTCCTGACGGCTTCATCTTTTTCATTGACTTGTGAACTCCGAGTAGGTTTTCGAAGGCGCGAATGTAAGGGCGGTGCAGTTGCGACACGCTTCTCTGCGAACAGGCCTTTACGAATAGCAGCGTTGCGAGAAATATATCGAACAGTAGAATGGCAGTAAATATTGCATCTCGCACAGGGAGAAGCCAATCTGCCGCATTGAAGCAGCAGCATGGCAATGAGATGAAGATTCAGGTCGTCGGAGGTGACTTTGATTCTCCGCAACTTGTGGCGGTGCTCCGCAGTTTGTCTCCTGAATTGCTTCATGCTGTGATTTATGCTCACGACGCATCCCAATCGTGAATCACGATCTAAAAGAAAGTACAGCAAGGAATTTGAATCAGGAGTCGATATCTACATTTTCTTGAAGTCTACTCGCCAAAGGTGTTATTGAGCTTCCCAGTACCGCTCCTTGTTTCGCGGCAATGATTCCTGTGTTACGTTTGCGAGATCCAACTCATGCCGCTGGCAGCGCATCATTGGGGACCTGGTATTCAAAATGTCCGACAAAAGCACTATTTCGGACTCAGAGGATGAGGGCCATTCTACAAACCCAATGGGAAGAGATGTGTCGAACCGAACGATGATATATCCGCTTCATCCCCTAAACCTGGAAGACGCGCAACAATGGCTGATTGCCCGCAAAGTTGTCGCCAAAGCCGTCGCAGTTGAAATTACCAAGGTTCCACCGGCAGAGCTGAGAAAATATGTCGACCTTGGAGGTTCAGGCGCAATTACCGAAGTTCTTTCAGCATTGACGATAGATGGTCAGGTTATGTTCGACATAGCCTTTGATGATATGCATACTGAAATGGTAAGTTCATCGTACTGCTACCTGTAATCCTGTAAACTTCGGAGGTTTTCATGCTGTTATGCTTCACGATCGTCTCAGAGGCTGTTTATGGCATTCTGGGTGTTTTCATTTCTTCTTACTTCACTTTTGTTGGCTCTCACGTGTGCCGTGTCTACCCTCCACCGGCTTTTCTGCTCAATACTCCTTTACTACTGCGTAATTATTCGTTTTTACCTCCTCTTCCAACTTTTACTTCGCCCGACTTCGATTATCATCGTGATAAAACCTTCCTCTGTCTCAAATCGGGCATTAACAAACATCTACAGTTGTAGCAAAGAGGAAGTGTTGAAGAGGCACTACATTTCTGTGCGGAGGAGACAGAATCACTTGACAGAAGAAAAACAAGTCGAACTAGCTAGAGAAATTTCAACTTTACGAAGCAAACTCGAACGAGCGGAACGAACACGAGCGTCTGGATACACACGCCGAGTTAGGGACACCAGCAGCGATGAGATGGTGCCTTCGAGGTTGAAGATCACCATTGGATCAAAGCGGGAGAGACAACGCATCTCCGCCGAAAGCGATGTCAGTTTTGATTCAGACGACGACTCTTCGGCATCTGATCATTTCCACGCGAACGCTTCCGATGACGACCAGTCATACCAGAGCTCCAGCCACCTTAAAAAACATGTGAAGAAACGAAAACTTGGCAGTAATCATTCTGTTGGCAGCCGTATGCTCCGCCTAAGAACCAAACGTACTCGGAGCCCATCCCCAGATTTCTCCAATGAAGATGAAGAGAGCGAAAGTAGTTCAAGCGACGATGCCACCCCACGGTTACGATCCTACAAGCTTCCTTCGAACCAGAAACACAAACACCGAGCGCGAGCAGCCAGTCCGCGCGTCATCATTGAAAAGAAGTCGTACGGTACGGATTACGGCGTAACTAGGCGTTCCAATCGGACCACCAGGACTAGGGCCAATATGACCGAGATTGGCATTGAAGATATCGAACGGTCAGATTCTGAGACCTCTATTCAATTGAACCCCAAGGCCACCGGAGCACGTGAAGATTTCAAGTCCCTTCCCCGGCATAACTTCTTTCGGTCGCGACATCTTGAGCAGTGCGAGACTTGCAGAAACAAAAGTAACATCTCAAGCCCTCTCATATATTGCCAGGGCTGCTCGCTCGCATATCACAAAGATTGTATTGGCCCTCGCAGTGGGAGGTTGCATCTTGCGACGAAAATTGGTGAAGATGACTTTGTTTTACAATGCCGTCGATGTGTCAACGTGCCTCGTCAGAAAGATCTTGCAAAAACCGATAGGAAAGGCATTGCACCCCAGCTTTCCAGATGCCAGGATTGTCACGAAGACGGTGCTGCTTGCAGTCCATTCCGAGGGAAGAAGACTATGCTGCAGGAGCAGCGGGAACGCGAGGCAAACAATAACGAAGATCCCATCGTTCCCGTGGATTCATCATTGATCAACAATGCCAGAAATGTCATGTTTCGCTGCATTGAATGTTTCAGAGCATTTCACTTTCATCACCTGCCTTCTAGAGCAGAGTCTATGGACATCGAAGGCCAGTCTGACGAAGAACTAGCTCAACAACGCTTTGTTGAATATTCTCGAGGTGATGCTGCCTGGCGTTGCGAGGAGTGCGTTGATGCTCCGGCCAAGGTAGGTGGGATCATCGCCTGGAGACCAATCGATTTGGAGAGCTACCAGCCAGGAGTAAGAGCGGCGGAGATGGACGAGGACGAAAAGGAGTACTTGATCAAATGGAATGGCCTCTCTTATTTCCACGCCGAATGGAAACCTGGCTCTTGGATCTGGGGAGTGACTAATACTAAAATGCGGGCCGCTTTCTTCAACAAAGAGGATGGGCCAAAAATGAGAATGGAAGAAGCAATTCCCGACGACTTCCTGTCAATAGATATCGTCCTCGATATTCACTACGCGAATGGCATCGATTACAAGACAGAGGAAATAGACCGAGCACGAATTCGAGAGGTTGACAGCGCACTGGTAAAATACAAAGGACTCGGTTACGAAGATGTAGTCTGGGAGAAAGTTCCTAGCCCTGAAGATGAGGATCGATGGACGGATTTTGTTGCTGCTTACAATGACTGGGTACTTAGGCGGTACATCAGCCTTCCAAATTCTAAGCGCCTCCAAATACGTTTGGAACAAGCTCGATCGCGACTCTTTGAAGAGAAAACAGAACAGCCAAAGAACGTTGTTGGAGGCGAGATGATGCAATATCAGATCAGAGGCCTCAATTGGTTGTATCGACAATGGTATGATCGGCGCTGTGGTATTCTTGCAGACGAAATGGGCCTGGGAAAGACGATTCAGGTCATAGCATTTATCGCTATGATGGTTCTCGATTTCCACTGCTATCCGTTCTTGATCGTTGTGCCGAACTCGACCTGCCCGAATTGGCGAAGGGAGATCAAGAAATGGGTACCTCAGCTTCACGTTGTCACGTACTTTGGCAGTGCAAAGGCAAGAGAGATGGCTGAAAGGTACGAGATGTTTCCAGAACAGCCAATGGACCTTCGCTGTCATGTGGTTGTCACGTCGTATGAAGCTGCCATTGACGATTCTTGCCAACGGGTCTTCAAAAAGCTCGTTTCTCGTTGGCAGGGTGTCTTCGTGGATGAAGGCCATCGACTGAAGAATGACAAGAGCTTGTTATATAGCAAGCTGCGAGGGCTCAATATTCCTTATCGGATTCTGTTAACAGGTAGTCCCAACTTGAGTTCACCATATCATTGATAGGACGCTGACATTAATAGGCACGCCACTTCAGAATAATCCTCGAGAACTGTTCAACTTGCTCCAGTTTGTTAACGACAAGATCGATGCAGCCGCCATGGAAGAAGAATTCCTCGAGAAGGATTTGACAAATGAGAAAGTAGCTCAGATCCACAACCGCATCCGGCCTTACATTTTCCGCCGGACCAAAGCCCAGGTACTGACTTTCTTGCCACCGTTGGCGCAAATCTTGGTCCCAGTGTCAATGAGCGTCCTCCAGAAGAAAGTTTACAAGAATATCCTGGCCAAATCACCAGAATTAATCCGATCGATCCTGAGCGGCAATCCCAAGCCAAGTGATCGAATGAACCTGAACAACATTCTCATGCAATTGCGTAAATGTCTTTGTCACCCTTTCGTGTACAACGAGGACATTGAAGAGAGGAAAGGTACAACCGAAGTTTTGTATCGAAACCTCGTGGATGCATCCTCCAAGCTGCAACTGCTGGAAATCATGCTACCCAAGCTCCGTGAACGAGGCCATAGAGTCTTGATATTCAGTCAATTTATACATATGCTGGTAAGTCACCCATTGGTAATGTGTAATTCTGCCGTTAATTCTCTCAAGGATATATTGGAAGACTTTCTTTACGGCCTCCAAATGCCTTACCAGCGCCTCGACGGGACAATCAATTCAATGGAAAAGCAGAAGCGAATCGATAAATTCAACGCCGAAGACTCTTCCCTTTTCGCCTTTCTTCTATCCACCAGAGCCGGTGGAGTCGGCATAAACCTAGCTACAGCAGATACTGTCATCATTATGGATCCAGACTTCAATCCTCACCAAGACATCCAGGCGATCTCTCGTGCCCATCGCATTGGACAGACAAATAAGGTGCTTTGCTTCCAGCTCATGACTAGAGACAGCGTGGAAGAAAAGATTGTTCATGTAGGTCGCAAGAAGATGGCTCTCGACCACGTGGTCGTCGAAAAGTTAGATGCCAATACTACGGACCAGACCGAAATCCAGTCGATTCTTCGACACGGAGCCGCTGCGTTGTTCAATGAAAAAGATAGTGTTCAAGACATCAAGTATGACAACGCTTCCATTGAACAGCTACTAGATCGCAGTCAGGTCGAGAACACAAAGGCGGGAGAAGACAACTCTGCAGAGTCACAATTCAGACTCGCTCGCATCTGGGCTAATGAACAGGGCGCACTCGAGGACTATCCCAATGTCTTAGAGAATGAGAAAGCCCCGAATATCAGTGTATGGGACAAAATAATTAAGGACCGAGAGAGGATCAATGCTGAAACAGCAAAACGAGCTGCCGAAGCTTTAGGGCGAGGCAGAAGGGCAAAAATGGTAATGTTCTTCAATTTAAAATGTAAGAAAGCTCGGCAACTAACTGCTTCATGTTCTAGAACATCGATTACTCCATTGGCGAAGGACAAGGTGTAGAAGAGTGCTTGCTCTCGAGCCCTATTACCTATGCAGACACTGCAGCGAACGCAAAGAAAGGCCCCGTGAGAAAACCACAGGACAGCGATACAGACTTCAAAGACAACGAAAGCAGTGACGAGTCTAGCTCAGATGAGATTGGAATCGTCAGTATTCAAGAGCTTGAAGCTGGTGAATTGTCTAGGGTCCAGGGCCCATTCCCAGATAAGTTGGCACAAAGTAAACCGACTCTTCAACTCCATAGTCAGCGCTGTGAGTGATGGTTGATGACTACTTGTGGAAAGATATGTTGACCAAGTCTCTAGTGAAATCGAATAACGACACAAGTGCCTTCAAACGAGCCGTAGTCGAGCCAACACGCATGCCTCCCAACATCAAGGACCATACAGCAAGCATGTCCAACGGCCAGCCATACCCACTCTTCCAATGCTGCCAAGCTTGCAACAGCGTGCACCCACAGGGTTCTTGTCCGCTCAAACTCGCGGGCGTGGAGCTATGCAACCTCTGTGGAAGGGCACATTACGGTCATTCGGGTGTCTGCCCACATCTCAAGTCTGAAACCATGGTTACAGAGATGATCAGCGCCGTGAAGCAGAGAAACGAGCCCACACACTTGAAGGACGCAGCCTTAAAGTAAGACTGTATCCGAAGTCTGTGTTTTGTTCGAACGCATAGCTAACAGGGCTTAGGTATCTGCGAGGCGTGAAGGAGGCATTGGCCAACGAGAAGAAAATAGAGTACGAAAATGTGGAGAGAGATGCGAATGGCCAACTCGACTCTGAACTGTCTCAGGGGCTTTCTCATCCGGTGGGAAATACAGTCGGTACAGCCGCGCCAGTCAATAGCTTGGGGACAGATAATGTTGAGGAAAGGCTGCGTTAGCTTTTGGAGCTCGAAGGTTGGCAGGTTAGCAACGGCACCGTGAGTTCAACAAGAAAAGTCTGATGCGTCGGCTCTGATGGCTGAGGTTAAGTGGAGTGATTGATTGCGTGTTCATGATGGCTGCTACCGCAATGTACTCCGTTATTACAGAACCCAGATCTATCCCATTGCTCTATAGCGGGCGATCATGGCTCTAGACCCTCAGTTCATAGTTTCATAGCCTTTCGCCAAGTTTCCGTGGTGGGTAACTTTTCAACTTTATTATTTTCGTACTCTGCGTCCAACATTTGGTACTGGGCGGGAACTATGACAAATATCAGCCGTCATGCTAGATGCGACGTACTGGGTGGTTCGGGGAAGGCTAATCTCAAGTTGGCTGGGCGAGCAAACCATAAATCCACCACGGATCGACATATTTGCCAAAGAACCAACTCGACCTTTTCACTCACTTCAACCCAAAAGCTTTTGCCTGGTCTTTCTTTGGAACTTCGTAATTCGCATCAATGCGCCACGATTCCGTCTAATGTCTTCAGCACTTCCTAGGATGATCATGAAATGTACAATTTTAGCTCTGAAAGACCCTCACTTTCCCGACCTTGGGTATGACAATCGCGTACCCCATAAAGAATTTTCACATCAGGCCATCCAGGTACTTTTTCCAGATCGACGACTCTGGTCTCCTCATCTCCCCGCATTCCATCTCACTAATTCGAGTTGCTACCATGGATACAATCTCATAGCTCTCTGATCTCCTAAATGCTCCAAACTTTTGAAGCAAATACACGTCAATGGAACTCCTATGCCAATTCGTAAACTAGCCACGATGTTCAATGGAGGCTTATGATTCGTTTCTCAATTTACACTTCATTCCGCTGACTTATGGTTGTCATCTCGGATTACGCGCAGCTGCCAATGTTTGAGACCGTTCGTCGCCTGGTAGATGGGAACTTACGGAGGAACTAAATGATGTCTTTCAAGTCCATCGAAAGATCCCGCAAGCGAAAGGCCAGACCAAGGCTATAAAGAGCTCGCCAGATCCCCAGACTATTGCACCATCACAGCAGTTCGGCCCACGTGAATTAGCACAACGCCGGCAGCTACATTCGTTGGCACTCGTGGAAATCCTCCAATCAAGTGAAACATCTTGTCCAACGGATTCATTTAGTTGAACATCCTCCAACATGCGTTACTCACTCATCGCCTCCACCCTCGTGGCAGCGGCCTTGGCTACCCCATATGTCAATGTGGAGGTTACCGACAGCACCGATGTCTCTGAGGAGCTGTCCCGTGGCCGTCACCACCGCGACGTGCGCCGCCATCACGGTGGCCGTCGAGTGGAATCCGACGAAGAGGAGAACCAGGGTTTCTTCAGCAGCCTCTGGAACCGCAACCGACGCAACAGGAACCGGGATCGAAGCCGGAACCGACGCCACAGAAACTACGATCCCATGAACATGATCGATGACCTGTTCGGAACAAACTACGAATGTATCATCGATGGCCGCAGTGGCCGTGATGAGCGCCGTGACGCTCGCGAATGCTGCCGTGAGATTGGTGGTGAGCTTAGTGAGCTCCGTGGACACGTAAGGACTTCATACTATTGCTCGCACAGTTCTTGAACTGACTAGCCGATGAAGTGCGTCTTCCGCGATGTCCTCCGCAACCCGAGAGAGGATTGGCGTAACTGCGCTTTGGAGCAGCGTGGAGCTGAGTTCGCGGAATGCTACTACCGTGAGCAGCGCGAGATCGACGACGACTTGGATGTATGCTGTGTATTCCTCAATGAGATACCGTAATAGCTAATCTCACTCAACAGTATGAGCGCCGCAACGGGCACCGCGGTGGTCGACGTGGTCGATCTGGTCGTCGCCACAGGAACGACTTGGATGATGAGCGGGATTCGGATGACTGGGATCGGGATGACCGCGAAGATCGCGACGACCGTGACGACCGTGACGACCGCAATGATCGTGATGATCGTCGGGGCCGCCGCAACGGCCGCAACCACCGCAACCACCGCGACCGCGACTACGATGGTCAAGTCATCTTCGCAGAGAAGAACGACAATGGCAACGGCAACAACGGCCGACGCGACCGTGACCGCTACGAATGCAACATCGACCTCAACGACGACAACAGACGTCAGGAGATTATGCAGCGATGCTGTGAGGAAGAGGCTGATGGTCGCCTTGACCAGAACAACCAACGCGTCAGTTTAACACGTTCACTGCCCCTGCCATTCCCATGCTGACAGTTGATCACAGTGCTTGGTCCGTGACCGTCAAGACACAGTAGAGTTCGAGCAGTGTGCTGTTCGTGAGGGTGCTCAGAACGCTCAGTGCCAGCGCGATTGACTAGCCGGCTCAATGGAGCTGTGATCGGCCGCAAATGGAAAATAGCCTACTACAAGTCGGCGACGTCACCCAGAGAGAAAAAGCTTACTCCTACAGACTTAGATAAAAGTTGGGCAAAAGCAAAAGGTCTAGTCAAAAATAAATAGATAATCCAACTACGTGCGCTCCTTCGATACAGAATCTAATGTATATATACGGTTGTGAAATAATTTCCTAATGTGCCCTGCCTTTAACAAAGCTTTTCCTCTACCATACGTGAGAGAGATGAATCTGCAATGTCTTGACAGTTGAACGAAGTCGAAATTAACCGCCTTGACGCCTTGACGCCTCACGGGTCAACCGAGCTCCAGCCACCAGCTGGCACCTTTTTAGCTTTTGGCCGATCTCGGATGTGGAGAAGGTAAGAAAAATTCCAGTCACTGACAATACTCAAGCTTAAGCTTACAGTCAATTCTTTTCAACAGTATCTTCTCCACTCTCAATCCCACCCCAATGGCTTGCCGTGGTGCTAGCAGAGCTTTCCGTAGCTCTTTGAAGTCTCTCGCAACCCCTGTTACCCAGCGACGCACATTTATCGCGGCTGTGAATGCCGCCAAAGGTGCAGCTCCGCGAGCAGCTGCTACAGTACCCTTCCAGCAAAGACGTGGCGTTAAGACCATCGACTTCGCCGGTACTAAGGAGACGGTTTACGGTATGGAAAATTGTTGCTATGACCGATCTACAGTTACTGACTATCTTTGCAGAGCGTGAGGACTGGCCGAGAGAAAAGCTCCTCGTGAGTCACACGACACCCGTATGAGACTGAAAATGGCTTCTGCTTACGCTTATTCCTAGGACTACTTCAAGAACGACACTCTCGCACTGATCGGATATGGTTCCCAAGGCCATGGTCAAGGTCTCAATCTCCGTGATAACGGTCTAAATGTCATCATTGGCGTCAGGAAGAATGGTGCATCCTGGAAGGAGGCTGAGCAAGACGGCTGGATACCAGGCAAGAATCTCTTTGAAGTGCACGAGGCTATTGAGAAGGGCACGATCGTCATGAACCTGCTCTCCGATGCTGCGCAAAGTGAGACTTGGCCATCCATTAAGCCGAAGCTGACCAAGGGAAAGGTCCGGACCCAAGAAACATCAGCCATCACGGTTTCAATTGGCTAACATCTTTCATGCTACAGACACTTTACTTCTCCCATGGCTTCTCTCCAGTCTTTAAGGATCTTACGAAGGTCGAGGTGCCTAATGACATCGATGTCATTCTCGTAGCTCCCAAAGGTTCAGGTCGTACCGTGCGCTCTCTCTTCCGCGAAGGCCGTGGCATCAACTCATCCGTTGCGGTATACCAAGACGTTACCGGCAAAGCTCTCGAGAAGGCTATTGCCCTCGGCGTGGCTGTTGGCAGTGGGTACCTGTACGAGACCACCTTCCAGAAGGAGGTTTTCTCGGACTTGTACGGTGAGCGTGGTTGTTTGATGGGCGGTATCCACGGCATGTTCCTGGCTCAGTATGAAGTCCTCCGTGAGCGCGGCCACACTCCAAGTGAAGCATTCAACGAGACCGTAGAAGAGGCCACGCAAAGCTTGTACCCTCTCATCGGTGCAAACGGTATGGACTACATGTATGCAGCTTGCTCCACCACAGCCAGGCGAGGAGCCATCGACTGGAGCAAAAAGTTCAAGGACACGTTGAAGCCCGTGTTCAATGAACTTTACGACCGGGTTGCGGATGGCTCGGAGACCAAGCGATCATTGGAGTACAACAGTCGTCCTGACTACCGTCAGGCTTACGAGAAGGAGATGGAAGAGATCAGAGAGCTCGAGATTTGGAGAGCTGGAAAGTCTGTGCGGTAAGTGTGGTGATACATCAACGATCTCTCGTAAACATTTGCTGACATTTCTTCTTCTACAGAGGTCTACGACCGGAGAATCAGTAATCACTGCCGTCGAATTCAATATCCCATGTCTTCCTTTCTGTTCACAGCACCACATCAGAGGGACGCGGCTGAAACATGGTTCGTGTCCGCAAGGACTAGGTTTTGTTTGATTTCAATCCACTTGCCCCATTCCGTAGCTTCCGACTGTCTGTAGGTGAGCTATCATGCTGATTACTCTGGCACTGCTGTGTAGCGAAAGGTAATCATCAAGTATATGAGGCGCAATGGGAATCGGCGCCACGCCAAGATCCACTAAATCTATTCTGCACCCAATTTTACGCCTAAGACCGCCATTGTTCTCATCCTAACAGGTGTTGAAAACCTAGAGCTGCACAACTAACGCCCAGGAATAACGTGCTCGAGGACAGTGCGCTTGTATATGGCTGAAGATGCTTTCGATCCTAGCTTGGATCAGCTCTTACAATCGCTTAAGCTTGTAAGGACCCATTCACCAGACATTCATCGGCCTTCTTGAGTAGGTAATTACCGTAATTCTCCATTGATGGGATTTTTCGGTTGGGAATGCTTTACCTCGTTAAGCTGCATGCAGGGACCTAGTGCCGCCCCAGCAGCCTGGAAAGCTACGATACCCTTTGGCGTTGATAGGCAGGGCTAGGACGTGGCGTTTCACGCCTTTCGCAACGCCGATCGATACGGCAAAGTTGAGCACATTTCCACCTCGGAACATGCGTGGCGGTATCTGGACGACCTGGACGAGCTTATCCATCCGAGAAACCACCAACTACGCAGTCAGAATATCATGCCGACTTGGCTGTGGCTGCAGCTGACGAGCGCTTTTAGGGCTCCCGGAATGACACTCCGTGGGCATTGTTGCCGTTTAACATGGGATTTTGACCGGCGGCATTTACTTTATAAGAGTGCGAAGGGAGAGAGCTGCCGGCGGTTTGCGGACATTCATGGAGCCATCAAATTGGTTACATTCTTCTCATACTTTCGATATCTCTTACTCACAATAGCTGTCTCCTTAACACTCTGTATGTCTTTTCTTTTGCAACTGATACACCTGGAAGATGCAATCACGATAGCGCCATATTACTAAATAACGGCTGGTTATGCGCGAGCTGCGTCGCAGTCTTCGCCTTGACCCCACGTCTCCTTCCGCATTGGTCAATTGCGATTCGGGAGACAACAGAATTTCAGCCGGCTTCTGCTTTCTTCATTCTTCAGAAAACATCTACTTTTCAAAGCATACAATGGAATATTCTCGATTTCATTTCAGTTTTACAAACTCATTCGACTCTTCTTCACCGGACTGGCCTACGTTCTTACGACATCACGGCGTAAAAGGTCAAGTTCAGATCTTAAATGCTCTAGAAAGTAACATTGAGAAGGTTAAGATAGTGTTGAGAGGTATCTTCATATTCTTTCTGTCTTAAAACCTTCGCTGAACTTTAAACTTCCAGGAGTCCTTACCAATGCTGTGCACCACAGATGCGACACCATACCTCAGCGGCGAGGCTTCGCATATCGACGGATGGTGAGCCTGACTATAGAAACCTACATAGATCATTACTAACCTGAAAGCAGGTCCTCAATCTAGAAGATGTTCAAGTCAGCAGTTCCGCTTCGTCACAATGTAATCGAAACTCTAGGCAAGGCGAATGCTTTCCGTTCAACTTCAAGGTTCCCCGCTGCGAGCAAGATGCGAAGCACGGTGATGCAATCCCATCTTCGATAGCGGTCTCTGGAAATCCTTGTTCGTTCTCACAACAACGGGAACCCTGCCAAGCGGAGACTGTAGTAAAGTACGTCCTTGAAGTAACCGCCTACCGCGATGACTGCAAGGTAGCGACGTGCATCAAGGAGATCCGTTTGATGGACTGCCCGGACGTTCATCCTCCACCCGTTTACCTGGCCCACTTTCCCCATGAGTACTCGTGCTCCGTGGAGAAGTGTCTCAAACGAATGCGACTTTCCGGAACGCATAGGTTGACCGTGAGTGTGGCCGAACCAAAACCAGTCGAAGTATCCAGCAAAGAAGGCTTGATCTGTGGCGCCTTTCCCGTTCGATTCGCCATATCACCTAATCCGAAGAATCCGAAAGCGGCACCAAAAGCGCTCAGTGTTGCAATCAAATCGCAGCTCATGTCATTGTCTTTCATGAGTGCAGTCCCCATGAACGGACAGCCTACGCTGATGCAAACGAGCATTTCTCCGTTCGCAGCTGTCATACCCAAGAAGCACCGCACGTACCACCGCAAAATGCTCGTGGACTGGGCAAGTAGTGACACCAACCAACAAGTGGCGCGGAAAGGCGCATGGCAACATGACACCATCGCGTGGCTCCCAGTTTTCGAAACTACGATGCCGACACCCACCTTCTTCACCCAATACGTTGCGAGACGGTACAGTGTTGCACTTCGATTTGACGTCCGAGGAGACGGCAGCGCGACTTACCAACTCAACGTTCCGTTGCAAATCGTATATCCTGCAGACTCCCGTTACGGCTCTCCCACCTATGAGGCCACCTTCCAGGGAAGTCAAGATGAAGCTGCTTGCGCAGATGATAACCGTTTACCATCCTATGTCCGCTGAGTCATTTAGGAAGATGCGGTGGCTAGCATGACGTTTCTCAGGTCGCCTTGCAAACTTGAGTTTAGAGGAAAGGTCAATGGATGGTTGGATAGAATGAGTGACGAAGCATGATACCCCCTTTGGTGGAGAATTTGCATCATTAATGTAAATTCGGCGTAGTCAATTTAGAGTCCAAGACCCTATAAAGTATTCTACAGTCATACACATCGAAAGGTTAAGGCAGTGCTCGAGATTGTCCAAAGTAGCGGCTCATACCCCTACAGAGCATAGTTAGGATCCTGAGTTATCGGCCCTTTCTTCTGCACCACTATAAACCATATGCTTTTATTCCTGTGTGTCATAAACCCCTATGTATCTTTCACACCGCTCAGGGCAAGAGAGGTCACAGGGAATTGTGAAGGCGTTGATTTAGAAAGTTGAAATTGCACGACCGACAACTTCATCAATCTGCCGATTTCGGGGGGTTTGCCTTAAGTGTCCGCAATCGGCAGTTGGATAAGTTTATTGACCCCCATTTCCTCCACGCGCAGCCAACCAATTGTGTTTACCCGGTGTGAGCCTCAATGCGCTTGGTAAGGAAGCTTGCACGCGAGCGTCGCGGATATAACATTTGGCGACGAGAACGTGATTTCTTAGCTGAATTTCGACGTCCCTCGCATTTTGGAGTTGGTGAATGTCTTCAGCTTTGAACTCATTTCGGACATCCGGAAACGCCAGTCGCAGAATCCAATCAATCCTTTCCCAACTTCACAAAGCCAGAGCCCGCAACATGTCCTCCTCGGAAGTTCCCAAAGTGGCAATCCTCGACGACTACCTAGGTGTCTCCAAACCGCACTTCGCGCACATCCCGCCAAGCAAATGCAGCATCACCACGTTCACGGACACGCTGCCGCCGTACGGCCACCCGAAGACGACGGCAGCGCAAAACGACGCGCTGGTGGCGCGGCTGCAGCCCTTCCACGTGCTGTGCACGATGCGCGAGCGCACGGCGTTCCCGCGCGCGCTGTTCGAGCGGCTGCCGAACCTGCGGCTGCTGCTGGTGACGGGCACGCAGTTCAACACCTTCGACATGTCGGTGGCGGCGGAGCACGGCGTGGCAGTGGCCGCCGCCTCGGGCAGACCCCGCGCTGGCGTCCCGCCCGCCGGCTCCGCAACGCGCAAGGCCGCTGGCGCCGTCCACACCGTCCAGCACACGTGGGCGCTCGTTCTTGCCCTGGCGCGCAACGTCAGCGCTGATGATCGCTCCATCAAGGCTGGCGGGTGGCAGACGGGCATGACGACGGGGCTGGCCGGGAAGACGCTTGGTTTGGTGGGTTTGGGCCGGCTGGGCGCGCGCACCGGAAAGGTCGGCTTCGAGTCGTGGGGCATGAAGATCATCTGCTGGAGCTCGAGCCTGACGCAGGAGAAGGCTGACCAGATGGCGCGGGAGATGGGCCTGCCCGTCACGGACGAGGACGGCGACAAGACGTTCAGGGTCGTCTCCAAGGAGGAGTTGTTCCGCGAGGCCGACGTGGTCAGTGTGCATTACCAGCTCAGCGAGAGATCGGTGGGTATCGTCGGCAAGAAGGAGCTTGGCTTAATGAAGAAGACAGCATTTATTGTCAACACGTCGAGAGGGCCGCTCGTGGATGAGGATGCGCTCGTCGATGCTCTCGAGCGTGGTGTCATCAAAGGCGCCGCGGTTGATGTCTACGATATTGAGCCGTTGCCGAAGGACAGCCCGTTGCGTTCATCGAAATGGGGGACCGAGGGACGAGGCCAACTGTTGACTACGCCGCACATGGGCTATGTTGAGGATGAAACGATCAATAACTGGTATGCAGAGGAAGCGGAGAACCTAGAGCGATGGCTTGACGGCAAGGAGCTTCTGAATAGGATGTACTGATGAGTTTGACCGAGCGACAAGGTTCCCGCAGGCGGTGAAACTCGTCGATCCATTGTAGACTTATGTTTTAGTCAGCTATCTTTGTAGCAATCTGCATCTGATTTCAAGTTCCGAACCTTTCCCAATAGTTTCATAGAAACGAAAAAAGATGAAGTGGGAGAAGCACAGCGTGTAACGCGAATATCTGGGCACGGCCACGTCAGGCTGGGAACATCCTATCACAAGGCTGAAGATGCAGTGGAGACGTCATCGAACATCCGTGGAGTATCGATCAATCCAGCTTTCGCACGTCAATTCTTTCGTCAAATCTCAATTAAATTTCCTTCCACGACAATTTACCTCGTTCTTCACCCAACTTTCGTATTTGCGTCTCATCCATAACAATGTCTACAGCAAATCCAAGCGTCTCGTCGCAGCCTCCGCAAGAAAAGGCCTACCAAACCCATGGCAACCCGGTCACTAAAGAACCATTTGAAACCCGCATGGCAGATTCAAATGCTCAATCTTCTTCAGCTATCGTCGAAAGACGAGCACCTACCGACCAAACATCCTCGCTCGACGACGCAACTCCCTCATCACTCGCTCAAGGAGTGAGAGGATCTACATCGGGAGATGGAGTGGTAGCAATGTCGAATGAAGATATTTCGAGGCAGAATGAACTCGACGCAGATCAAATGGCACCACCTGCAGAGGGCAAAGTGTACGAAGCGGTGGCTGGGCAATCATCAGGAAGAAGTGGGGAGCAGCCAGACCTTGCGAGCGATATTGACAGGCGAGTCCTCTCTCTGGGGTGATAACAGCTTTGGCAAGAGAGCTCATACTGACACAAGCTTAGGAAGAAAGCGGAACAGGCTCCATATCGCGATGCCATGCGAAAGAGTCGTGAGCGAGACGTTGATATTGGCGGTGCATTGAGCAATCGAGGAGGACCGGCAAATCCAGTTGATTGAGATGACTATCCGGTTTCCTCTAATCAGCGAAATGATGGTCTATATAAAAATTCAAAATCAAGGAGTTAGCTTTAAGTTGTAAGATGCGCTGGTACTACCATTTACGGAGTACGACAATAAATAGTGAGGCCTTAATGTACTAACTCATCCTGCCATTGAAGTTCAGATGCAGCAAGTCTCTGGTGCTCCATATCAGATGCCCAGAGAGCACCACCAACGGTGTTGGTGAAAGTGAAGACGATTCCTACAAACGGTATCATCTCAAGTAGGACAGCGGGTACGCCGAAGCTGTAAAGTATAAGCCACTTCCTGATTCCATAGATTCTATGTACAGAGACTCACCTAGTATACGCGGCTCTTCTCTGTTCAACGAATTCTTCTCTTTCGGAGCGTGACATCTTCTTAAGCTGAAAGTACCTCGAATGTGCATTGGGTCCGAATCTCTTTCCTTGAAGCACCACGAACATGATGGTTCCAATGATAGGGATAAAGTTGAGAGGCAGATACATGAAATACCTGATAATGGCCTTGGGAGTGAACCGTTCGAACGGCTTCTTCATCATCTTACCCAGCCTCGCCACGGGATCACCGCCCGGCTTAATCTGGCGGCCTTCCATCACAAGATCGATTGTGTTACGAGATATCAGAGTCTACTTCGGGGTCAGCGAACACACATGGAGAAATTCATGCAGTCAGGTAGCATACAGCATCGAAAGTATCGATGAGCGCATCCTCAATGAAGAAGGTCCTTGCCAGTAAGTTCGTCATGGTCGAACTCTCGCTTAGAACAAGAGGAACGGCGGATATCACAGCAAGCGGACCATTGACCAGTGCAAGTACTGCTGCTTGCGGCAGATAGGTGAAAGCGAACATGAAGGCAGTGACGCCGATGCTGGTGGTGACGGTCGGAGTCACCTTAGATATGAAGGGTTTCCATAGACTTCGGTGGGCAATGAAGTAGTAAATTCCCTTTTCGAACAGTTACAATCACATAAAAGTCGTTGATCAATCCATGGGATCCAAAATGGAATACCTTCAACGGGTAGAGATAGGCCCTGCTCTTTACGGCCTCCACCGTGAGATGTTTGATTTTTTCAGCCTCCTCCAACGCCGTCTCCTTGATCCTGTTCTCCATACTTAGAGATGGCCTATGATGCGCGGTTGGGAATCGAGCGTTGTTCTAGATATCGGAGTTGCTTTGGTTCAAATAGCTATCCTGTGACGTCAGGAGGAATGATGTGCTGCTAACCAGAAGCTGCACGCTTGCAGGTGGCTCATGGTTTAGGGGATGAAATTTGGAGGACGGTTTCGCGCATTAATTGAGCCATTCGACTAAGAAGATATGTCTCTACCGAAAATGTCATACTTTGGAAGCTCGTGGTCGATTCAAATCATGGTTTTATTTTGGCCGCTCAACGCCAATCCCCGTGATCCGATAGCATATCCGCCCTCTACGAGAATACGGAAATATCCGAAATATAATTCTCCAAAGTGCTGCTGCGCAGCCATTACTGTATGTGCTGATTTCCAATCAGTTGTCCCTAAGTGGGGCCATTACCGACCGTTCCGTCATAACTACTATCCAGCGAGATACGAATCGAAGTTCAACTCTTCCAGCGTGACTCCAAGATCTTCTATCATATATCCTTGTTCCGCTGTGGTCATTGGAACGTCACTCAACCCATGAGCTTTCTTGAAAAGGTCCAGCCACTCTGGGTTATCCGCTGCTGTTTGGTTCCAGTTGTCGTCGCTCTCAAACAAAATCCGTCTAGCCTCCACTTGAATCAGCTCATCCGACGGGTAAATGCCTGCTTGCATCTGCTCGCGGACGAACCGGCCCAATCGTACTGTGAGAATCTCCCAGCAGGTCGATTTCTGAAGATTTGGACGTGAGAAGTCGGAATGACTTGTGCAGCTGTGTGAATTTTCCGCTGTTACCGTCATTTCACCCTTGAACATGCCTGAAGACACAAAAAACTCTGGGACATGGGTTGATTGACTGAAAGCTGTCAGAGGTGCCTGTGGTGTCGGCCATTTCACGCCAGGATGCACCATAGCCTCTAGATCGAGGCCAGCCGTTACTCCTTGCATATGCTGCGCCATGGAGCTTTCGTTCGATGCACTGAAGGGAAAGGGACTCTTCGACTCGTTACCAATGAGATACTGTAGTAATAGTTAGTGGGCATTAATGCTATGTGGACTTAGAACCAAGTCATACGTACGGGTGGCATTGCATTTGTGACTTGAGCTGCCACAGCAGGATCTAGACCTCGACAACCCTTCCAATCGGCCATTTTCGCTCCGGCTTTGAAATGCTTAGCCAGGTGTTCGACTCGATCCTGCCATTTAGTAAAATCCTCTCCGCAGAACCCGCATCGGCTTCTGATGTAAGCTGCCTCCGATTTCCATGACTCCATGGTGTCGATCATCTTGCAACCATGCACAAGTCGAAGGTGTTGCCGCAGATGATCTTTCCGATAGAAAGTTCGAGCGGCAAGGCCTTTCTCTTCACATGCGCGATAATTGTGAGTCTCGAGATGATCTTCAGAAGGGTTGATGGCATCACAGAAGACACATTGCTTCTGACCTGAAGATGATATGGTAATAACCTCGCCCAAAGGTGCACAGATCCACTTCTCCAGGCTCAGATGCAGCGACTTTTCATGCCGTGCCCAATCGTATTTTGTACGAAAGGTATCGGTGCAGAAAGTACACTGGTATGGCCGGGTGTCAAGAGGCTGCGCTTTACTGGGATTGGCAGGAGTTCGCCTTCGCCGCCGGCGATCTTTACGAACGCCAGATCCAAAGGAGCCATAGGAGTTGCGGGATCCTTGAGATTTTGAAGAACCAAGGGAAAGGTTGGAGAGAGAGTTGCTAGATTGAAAGGAGTCGGATTTGCCAGTATCAGCGCTGGTGATTGATGGTGCTTTGTGGATGGAGAAAGAGCTAGACCCAGCACTTGAATCTAGGCCACGGCGGGCACCGTGACTGCTTGATAAGCTTGACTCATTTGGACTCTCATGGCTGCTAGCCACGGCATAGGCAATGGCAGAGATAGGAGCCGGTTCGTTTTCTGGTGGCGAGTGCTGCCATCGTTCAAGAGGATTCATTATATCCCAAGTCTTGCCATTGTGGCGAATATTTGACTTATCGAAAGGAATATCAATGGCATCTGGTGTTGGCCAGGTGGGAGACCGAATGCTGGGAGATATTCCACGAGGGGTCCTAATTTTGGTTCGTCTACGGGTGTTTGCAAGCCAATTAGCAACCTGGGTGCTCTTCAGGCCAGTTTTGAGCCTGAGTTCCTCTTTCTCCTCTTCGGTTGGATATGGATTGTCACGGTGCTGGTCCATCCAGTCTTTCAGGATCTTGACAGCAGCTCGCGAGAAGCGCGTACCCGTCTTTCTGGTTGGGCGCTCTTCGACATCTTGAGCATCAACGCCGGCCCTGTCCCATGACTTCATTGCGATTAAGCCAGTAAGAGAACCTCGCTCCACCGTGGAATCCTCCTGCACAACATGTAGGGTATCCATGAACGCAGATGACTTGGCTTCCTGCGTGGCAAAAGAGCAAGAACGGAACAAGGCATTGCAGGGGGAGCAGGACTTCTGATTGACGAAAGTGAACCAGCAATCCAAGTGCTTGGAACGACAATACTCGCAAGGCTGCTCTGGTCTGCCAAATCTCGGGATCCACTTTGCGAAGTTTGCGTAGTCCTCCGGTGCAGTTGTCAGACATGGGCCTTCAATGCCTGGCATTGAATCAGGTTCGAGGTCAAGATCGAAGTCGTCAATGAGGCCATGGCAAATACAACTGTGAATTTGTGAGCGGACGAAGCCCTAGTCAAAAAAGGGCGTTCGACATACTCGATTCCGTCCGGGTGCACCGGACAGTTGTGCGCGGCTTGTGTCGCCACGAGAGGATCGAACATATCAGACGTCGTTAACGGAATAGCCACATCCAATTGACCATTCTCATCCGGCATCGACGCAGCAGCGAAATTGAAGAATTCAGCCATATCCGGCTGATGGTCTTGATCCATCACCACGGCGACTGCTTCCGCAGCCAATGAACAACGAGTGGGCAACGTCAAGTCTTACCAGGAGGAGTCAAAAGGGCGTGCAACACTGATATATGTTATATGAAGGGCGTAGAGAAGTATTCTAGAAAATTAGGCAGTGAAGGAGTATTAAGCACGGCGCAGTTTGGCAGAACAGTCACCGTCTTGGAGTACAAGCATAGGGCGCGCAGTACCGCTCATCGCGCAATTTTCCCAATGCAAGCTAGTGGCGGTGGTTGGACCAGTCGAGCGCTGCGAAACTCGAGCACTTGCACCAGACCGAACTGCAGCATGACGCCCCCGCTGCTTCATCCAGCGAACGATATCGCAGACTTCCGCTGCGGCGCTTACATAAACAGTCGTATTGCCGCATAACAACGCGCTAGAAGCCAGAAGAACTCTGCCATCGAAGCCTAGGAAGCAAAGTACAGGTCCATGGCCCATATGCAGACCTTACATACGACCAGTCGACGGCACGCGACTCTCTCGCTTCTAACAATATCCAGTCTTTCGCCGCTGGCCGACAGAACTCCGCGGACATGGCGCGCTTGAGCCGGTTTGTTCGTAATCTTACCCGCATTCAACCGTCGATTGCCATTCCCTGCCGCTGTAATGCCAACCTGCCTCCCCTCTGATCCAGTTGGGGTGCGTGGCTTGGCCCGACTTCGGCGGCTGCTATCTCCACATCTTTGATCTGCAGTCGGATCTACCGACCGTTTTCGTATACGACGGTTTGCATTCTCTACGCACCTACTGAGTCAGAGCGAGATAATTATTGGCCATACGATATCAAGAGATAGTAGACTTGACTGGCTCCTTCTTTGGTGCATGTATAAGTTTTTTTTTTTTTTGGAATAGATATCGAAATACTTCCTCGTATGGCGATATACCCCTCCTTTGCATCTAGCTGCCAACTCTTGTTGAGATAATACGGTCGTCCTCTACCGCGTTCCGTCCTCAATGAGCCAAGAACCGGGCTAGAACCCCACTGCTGACGAATCCAGACACTCGATCAAAAGTGATTTACACGTGGTGATCAATGGCATAGTCTACTATGCATCATCGTTTGTCCATAAACACCCGAGACCAACCCTGTATTTGGTCCTGGCCTGGTGGTTTCCGGCCGCCCACATTGCTCCTTATACCGCTCTGCTGGTTACCGCTGCCGTTGTGTATACAGGCTTCATTTCTCTGCGCAGGATGGCCACGGATACGTAAGCCTGGGAAGCAAGGAAGTTAATTGAGATGCCACGATTTGAGATGCATAACTGCAGTATTCGAGAAATGTACGATTGCTTCCAATTAGTTGCTTCGGTGTTTGGGTTCACGGTACACACTTTGCTCAAATTTCAATGGTGCGCTGAACGATTCCTACAGGTACGCTCCGAGCCAATCCTACGCGTCGAGGTAAGCTTGGACGCAAGGCCAGGCATGGGGAGATGCTCTGCGGCTGCAAAGGCCAAATTCTAGACGCCACAGCTAGCTCACAGGTCAATCGTAGCGTTCACTTGGCAACCATGTCTGTTTTTCCCCGTCTATATTGCCATTTTCTCTACGCCTCTCAAGCAAGCGGGCGCTCCTACGTTCGAAATTCCATAGGAATCCGCTGCCTCTCCCACGAAGAATGATTGGCTCATTCCCAACATATTCTTCTCGTCATTGAAGGCCGCATAGAACCCGGTATACCGGGTCACTATGGGTGCGAAGTCGAATTGCACCTGAGATCCATACCAAACCTCCAGATCTCCACTACCACTGAGTTCAATGCTGGAACTAACCTCGACTATTGTACGATAAAGTCACCATCCATATCCAAAATTCATCGAGAACCCTGTCCCGATATGGTTCACCGAAGCTGTTTATAAGACGCCATCCCCTCGCCTCCCTTTTGGCTTACCGTAGAGGTACGAAAAAGCTCTTCATCTTCAGATTGCCTGTGGGCCCCAAAAAAAGGCTTAATTTTAAGTCTAGCCGAGCCACGGTCGAGGCTAGAGTACGTGACATGGTGGCGAGTTAAAATTTAATTCGTAGTCAACTATATGATAATCCACCTAGGTCAAGCTTAGTGCCTCCATTACTTTTCATCGCGTTAGTCTCTTCAAACAAAATGATTACCAACAGCTACCTCAACGAACGACGAGAACCTGGCTGCTGGGCTATTCTAGTAGATAAAAAATACTATCAAGTTGGTAGTTCCTGTATTAAGCGAACTCTACGAATGCAGCACCGACTAGACGGTTCTCCCAGCGATGGAAAACAGACGTCGCAGTCCTCGAATACCTTCGTAAACACCTGAATATTCTTCCAAAACTTCAATGTACCTTTGAGGATGATGGCGCGTTTTACCATGTAACGGGGCTCGATAAGCTGGTCGTCATGAAAAGACTCCCGGCGTACCCGGTGAATTACTGCTTTGCCCTCTACAACGAGTTTATAACGCTCAATGGAAAGTAAACAGTTGCTGGAAACCACGGGTTTCCAAGGAGTACCGGTTTTGCCATAACGATCTCGGGCAGCATAATGTGATTAATTAGGAATTCGCTAGATTTTGGCCTAAATGGTTCGAACGTCCCTTCTAGCGTATAGTAGGCCTTAGCTCTGCGTTAGAGGGTGAGAAAGACGATGTGGAGCGATATCGAGAATGGCTAGTGAATCATTGTGATGAAGTTGTGATGCCACGGTTGGCAAGCATAGTAGACAAAGGTAGGCCATCGATGGAATCTAATGACAGCAAACTAGATGCGCCAATGGCGAAGGCTTCACTTTCTCTCCCGTCGAAATTCCCTAGTTCTTGGGGAAAGTTTCCTATCCCTCATATATTTTGCGCAATCATAGTTTCACTGAGCATCTATCTATTCAAGGAGTTGAGTTAGTTGCAATACCCTCCGCCGAAGTCCATACATAAACATTCAGTATCAAGTGAATGCTTTGCCTTCTTGAGACTGCCTCTCAACTCGCAGGCATACCAATTCAGTATGTTCCTCCTTTACACAAAAATACAAAACACCCGGCCGGATGGCGAGGCTTAAACATCCGCGTAAAGGCCGCTGAAAACCGCAGTCACTTAGCCGCTTCGACTTTTATTTTATTAATTAGCTAAGCTGTAGGACGAGGCTGCGACGCCGTGGAAAGACAATGGAGGCACATTTCACGGCGAAGAAGTTGACAACCTTGGAGAAAGTTACCTTTGCTGTTTCATTGTTTTCACTTACGATCCTTCGTCGTCGAGTTTTTGCGATTAATACCACCAAGTTCACCAGGCTAATCGACGATGTTGGCGCGAGACGGTATCCAACTGCGAGTTCAGCATCTCTCCCCTGGTTGGCTTCCGAATTTTAGATTGCTTTTGATCCCCCAGTACGCCTACTACGAATCGGTTTCGCTCATATATAAAACATTGAGTTCCTGACATTGTCGTGCAATTTCACCAGACCTGGATCCACTGCCTGCCCAGGGCCGCTCGTCTGTCCGCTCACCACGCTCGCCGCGCTCGAAGTTTGATCCATCAACCCGTGCAAATAGCACCGCGCCCGCTCACATGCCAAATCGGCGTAGTATGCCGGCGGACAGATACTGACGGCTTTGTTCGCCCTGCCAAACATATAACAAATGTTGTGTGTTAGATCCTCCAACACATCCGCCGCGTTGGTGAATGGCGCTGAGACACTTTGCCCTCGGAATATTTCGTCGTAGACGATGTAGTAATGCGCCGGACGAGCGGTGCCTTGAATGGCGGCGTGCGCCTGTAAGAAAAAATCCCAGTTCTTCGATTCCGTGACGCCACGATCAACAACAGTGCCATTACTAGGGTTTGAAGACCGGTCGGCGTCCTCTTTTCTGGTCGCATAGAAGCGAGTGTTATGGCGCTTGCCCACAATGATGAGAGTCATCCTCGGGAGGCGGTTTTTAGTCGAGGATAGGGGATAGAGTTGCTCGCAGGCTTTGCGGAGGGCGGGAAGCTCTTCGTCCACAACCATGTTGTATTGCCCTTCGGACACGCCATCGCGGTAGACAAGCACGTTCTCCGGGTAGCCGCCGTGCTTAGCGTTCCAGAGAGAGAGTCGAGATTTGAAGAGGCCAGTAAGGTCTGCTACCATCTCTTGCCTTCCAGCCTGGATGCGCAACTCTCCGGGCCATTGCCCTAAGAACTGATCCACTGAAGCGACCATGCCAGCCACGCTGGGCGCAGTAGTGGAGGCCCCGGGAGCTGGGTGAGTGACGTCGATGCCAACAACCATGGTTTTGCCATTGGCAATTATACCTAGTTTGGCGCTGTCCAGAGATTGATTCCGACCACCGAGCTTGAGGTTGAACTTGAGGGCTACGTTCTCATAGTATCGAGAGTCTCCCTTCGCAAATTTGGAGGCAATTACGCAAACATTTAGGATTCCTTCCTTGATATCGCACGCGTATTTGACTCTATTGTAGATAGCTGAATCATCCCTCGGCAGGATGACCAAAATCATCTTTGGAGGGGGCCTCTTCTTGCTGGTATTGAATAGGTTGATGGCGTTGTCAATATCTGCTTCCGGGCGACCCGGATCAACCGCTATGCTCATGCCAGGGAGACATGCTGCCACCATCATGCCAGAATTCACGAGTGCTTGTCTGAAGCCATCGATGGTCGCATTAAGACTCTCTTCGTTAGTCCAAGGATCGTTGCGTTCGTCTCCTTTCACCGATATCCGCAGGTAAGTCCAATTCGCCATACTTGCCGCGGTCAAAAATCGGTTGCTATACCAGCTGCCAAAGGTGGGCTTGGATGTTTTGTTGCCCTGATACTTCACGTCTGGAGCAGGGAGAACTCTCCCGGGAACGGTAATAAGAGTTGGTATCACACTGCCCCCAAACGCGGCCTTGGATGGTTAGAGGTTCTTGTACATGTGGAAAATCGGATGATACTCACAAGAGTTTGGTTGCTGGGATCGAAGCCCAAGGCTTGCACTCCAGCGGTCACAATGGATTGCGCATTCTGATGCGGTCGGCGTACCGCGAACCTGATCATGTTTTGTGTTTGAGAAGGTGATAACTTCGATCGAGAAGGCTGACCAGGCTGTACCTCGCAGACGTCGGGTGGTAGATAGCTCGGGTTCTGACGGTCACATACGTTTATAACCGGGAGGCTTGGATTCTTGATCTTGATTCGAGGGTACTCTACTCGTTCATTAGCGGTATCGAATTACTACTACGTGTGCATAAAACTCACTCAGCTGGAAATAGTCGTACACAGAGATGTATCGACCTTGAGATTGAGAGCTGGGACCAGCTAGAGCGGGTCCACTTCCCTTCTTCCCTTTTCCTTTCCCCTTTCCCTTCTTGCCAGGGATTTCACTTGTATCCGGCGGCTTCGAAGGGTGATCGGATTGTTCGCTCAAGAAGAACTGTACATCTTTGGACCCAGCGCCGAAGGTACGAACGATGGGTGGATGTTCGAGCTCTCGTCCGTCGGTGGGCGTTGCGAAGCCGTTGACTTGTTTCAACCTTGGAATTATTTTGCCGGCGTTGTTCTTCTTAATAATGTGAACGACATCGATGGTGAGCTTCTTCGCAAAATTCCACAGTTTAGTTCGGTCTGGACCATTTGCCTGCATGAATGCGTTCATCAATTCATCCAGAGGGCCATCTTCATAGAAGGCGCCGTTCTTGACTTGAACGTTCACCAGAATCCGCGTAGTTGCGGCGCGGACACTGACGAAGAAACCACGTATAGCGGTAAGGCCTGCACCAAGGTCAAGCTTTTCCGTGGATGCGGCATCGAGGCGAAAGTGCTTATTTGCGCCGATGGATGCGATTTGTGAAGAATTTTTGGGCTGGTGGCCGAGCAGAATGTTTAAGGCCTGGATTATTTCTTCCTTGGTTCCAAAGAGTTTGCTAACTTGGGGCGAAGCGAGATACTCATTGAGCTCTGAAACGCTGAGGGTGCCTGTGTGCTTGAGCTTGACGCGGTAAGACTTCGCATTTGGAGCGGCGTCATCTTCGTCTTCTACCCGGTACCTTACTGTATATTCAGCTTCAAGCTTCAAGTCAGTTTTGCTGAGAAGGTTCGACTTGAAATCTGTCACAATCTGGTTTCCATACTGATTCAGATGTTCCTCGAGCAGAAGTTGAATCACTCTCTTGAGCTTCTTCCCGGCCGGTCTTCGAGCGCCCCCTTCTTCCACAACCTCGATGCCGTAACGATGAAGCAGCAAATCGTCATCCACTACCATGCGGAAATAGTTCGTCCACAATATTACCTCTCTTCCACGTGTGCCGTAACCAGGTCTCTGTGGAAGTCTCGATTCTAGCTTTTGCGACGCCTGTCTTGATCGCATGTGCGTCAACATATTATGAGCAGATTCGTTTTCGACGCGGGTAACACTCGAATCTGGATTCGGTACACCTCCCTGTGCAGGCCTAAGAGTTAGTTAGACTTTAACAACATAAGAGAATTTAGATGCTCTGACTGACCGATAGACTTCAGGTTCCTGAAAACCACCGCGTCCGCGTCCGCGTCCGCCTCTATCACTTCTTCCGCCTGTGCCTCCTCCCCCTCGACCACGCTCGTATTGGCCATCTCCCGAAGGGCCTCGCCAACCGCGTTGTCCCGAACCTCTTGGATTGAATGGGAGGGCTGAGTCCCCACGGCTGCGGCCGCTCTCCTGACCTCCACCACGACCTCTTCCTCTTCCTCCGCGCTCACGGCCAGGCCAGTTTCCGGACATTTGGAGGGGTACACGTGGTGTTGAGATAGGAATCCCAAGTATGTAGTTTGCCCAAGTCTCTCAATCCCAAGACCAGGCGATGCTTTGCGTGTCGTGAATGTGCCAATGTGTTGTAATTATTCGTCCAATTACAAGCTCTCCATTCCACGTCCGTTGAACGTGCAAGAGACTATCACGTGATGTAACACTGCCCAGAAAAGACACAAACATTGATAAGGTTTCCCGCAATGAGACTTGTACACATGTCAACGACGGCCTCTGTGCGGGGTTTGTGTAACAATGAGCTGGCCGGACGCGGTGGGGGAGGGTTATAGAGCACCCGGCCTCCAAACGCCTTGGCTCAGCCTTACTCTAAAGACCTTCTAATCGACGAGATATCGTACCGTACCGCACTACTTGCGAACTACCCGAGCGCAAGATGTCTGAATCCCTTGCGCCTCGCCATTCTTCAATTGACGCACTAGCTCTTCGGACCAGGGGATATCAGTATGAGATGTTCGAACGCAGCTTGAAAGGCAATGTGATCGTTGCTGTACGCTTAATTATTCTCCTATCCTGTTTTTCGCAATACTAATCATTGTTTCAGATGGATACAGGAAGCGGAAAGACACATGTGTCAGTACCAAATGCTTCGCCGATGCTTTCATTAGTTCCTTCCTCTTACATTAACTAGAGCGCTACTTCGGATGATGGCGGAGATTGATCGCTGCCCACCCGGAAAGGTATGTCATTATGTTCAAGTAAGCACAAGAGTGTTGTCCTAATTAACGGCTCTATAGCTTGTCTGGTTTCTCGCGCCGACGGTGGCTTTGTGCACACAACAACATGCCTCCATAAACTTACATTTGCCATCTTTGAGAACCAGGCTGTTGACCGGTGCGGATAATGTAGACCGCTGGAGCGAGCCACATATCTGGGACGCGGTACTTGCGAATATACAAGTGACTGTATCCACGCATGCCGTCCTGGCGGATGCTTTGGCACACGGCTTCGTGAAAATGGCACAGCTGTCGCTTTTGATCTTTGATGAGGGTAGGTTGAAAGGCTTACCAAAGCCTTGCCATCTGATTCTTCAATATGTTGACGAATTTAAAGCCCACCATTGCTCCCGTGGTCACCCTGCAAACAAAATCATGAAAAATTTCTACCATCCACAGAAGGCATTAAATGGCCCGGCCGCCGTTCCTCATGTGCTTGGCTTATCGGCCAGTCCCATCTTGCGGTCGAAGATATCCGAACTTCAGTGCGTACTTCATGGCCAAGCGTTCTGTTATTTCGTCTAATGCAATGTAGGACCATCGAGGCTAATCTCGACTCTCTCGGCATAACACCGCGTATACACCGTCAAGAGCTTCTGAGATATGTACATCGGCCAACACTTCACAGGCTCGAGTATGAGCCATGTGATCTTGATGAAACAGGCATTTCGAGCCGTGCTTTGGCCTACCTCTTGGAGATAGCCCGCTCACAGAGGTTCCAGATCGAACTGAACAACGACGGCTCTATCCCACGTAGGCCGGAATCAGCTCAAATCGTTACAAAGCCGGCCTCCCGCACCCGGTTAGATGACCACTTGGTAAAATTTTTCAATAAGTCAATCCACATATACGAGCAACTTGGTCCATGGGCAGCGGATTACTTCATCCTTGAATCAATCGCAGCGTTGGAAGCTTTGAGTGACCGTGATAGCGACATGTTTCTAGGAGCAAGGAACGGCGACAAAGAGTCACTTCTGCGAATACTGAAGCGCGGCTTGCTAAGCATCATGCTTAAAACCCGATCTCTCGAAGGTCCTTACCCAATATCGCACAAGGTCAAACAACTTCTTACATTTCTCGGCAACCAGGACTGCAACAATTGCTCTGGGCTATTGTTTGTCCGCCAACGAGCAACTGTCAGCGTCTTATGTACCCTCCTTTCTCTTCACCCCGATACCAAAGCGCGGTTTCAATGCGCCACTTTTGTCGGCATGTCGAATAGTGGCTCTAAAAAGTATTGCATGGCTGAACTTCTTGATCTCAAAGCACAGCGCGAAACACTGGTCGAATTTCGGGCTCGGAAGAAGAATCTTATTGTTGCCACTGACGTTTTGGAAGAAGGCATTGATGTCGCCGCGTGCAATCTCGTCGTTTGTTTCGATCCACCGCCCAACGTGAAATCTTTCATTCAACGCCGCGGACGAGCTCGGCAAGAGAAGTCTGACTTCGCCTTACTGTTTCCCAAGGACGAAGGATATTCTAAAATCGAAAAGTGGAAAACCCTGGAAGCCAGTCTTATCCAGGCTTATCAGAATGAACTGAGGCAAATACGAGAAGCGGCCGAGAGTGAGGAAGATGCAGAAGTAGTGCCAGGCAGCCTCCAAACAAAGTCAGGGTAAGACAACATCTGTATTGCAGTTTTCTGCGGTCCTAATGAGATCAAGCAGAGCCTATTTGACGCCGGATGAAGCAATAGCTCACCTCCACCACTTTTGCGCTCGGCTCCCTCATGAACCCTATGTCGACATTCATCCTGCATTCACTTTCGATGAAGACCCTTCAACAAAATTAATCACCGCCACGGTGGTTTTGCCTAGCAGTTTAAACCACACCCTGCGGTCCACCAGAGGGATTGGGGAGTGGCACAGTGAGCGGGTAGCAGCACGCGATGCAGCATTTCAGGCATATGTTGGCTTGTACAAAGCTGGATTATTGAATGAAAATCTCCTTCCCCTATCCCACACATCGAGTCTCGAAGAGAATGATTACCAAGAAGATCTAGAAGCAACGATAGATGTCGCGACACAATTTAGTCCTTGGGCAGAAATCGCCAAGGCATGGTGGGCTCCGGATATCCATCAGAATACCGTTTCACTGCAATACAATTCATCGGAGGAGCAAGATGACTTGACGATGGTGCTCACCTTACCTTCACCGATTCCGGATGTCGCACCTTTTGACTTGTATTGGAACGAAAATACGACTTTTACCATCCACGTCGATCCTCCGCGTCGCGCAAGTTTACAGGAACCGGAAACGATACAGGTTATGCGCCGCATTACGCACACTTTGAGCCGATGTACTCGTTCTGGCTATTCTATCGAGGATAATAGACTAGACTTTATCGTTCTTGTCGCGCCGCATAAAGATGAGAATGAGCTTGCGAGTTGGTGTATGGATACTTGCGGAAGAATTCCCGCATCAGACAAATATCAATCGAAAGACAGTGTACTGGGATTCATTCGGACACCACCATATCACAACAATTACCCTTGTGTTTTTCATCGCTGGAATGTTAGAGGCGAAGGCCGAGAGAGCAATATAGAGGTCGAATGCGTTCCGTTACCGAAACGACAGCATTTCTTGTCGCGCCATACACTCTCCAAGAGCAGAGGACCAGAGTTAGATTTTACAAGCTCGGGAAAACCTCAGAGTTTTCCATTGAAAGATTGCACAGCCGATCGCCTCCCTTTCCAGTATGCACGGTTCAGTTTATTCATCTCTGCCATTCTACAGCACCTCGAGATTCTCATGATCGCGGACAGACTCCGCCGGACAATCCTCGAAGACGTACCGATCAAGGATATACGCCACATTATTACCGCCATCAGCGCTCCATCCGCCGGCTGGATTACAAATTATCAGCAATACGAATGCTTGGGTGACACCGTACTCAAGTTTGTTGTATCGTACCAGCTGTTCTGTGACAATGGAAACTGGCATGAAGGTTACTTATCTGAGAGAAAGAATCACATCGTTTCAAATCAACGACTTGCAAAAGGCGCTTTGCTCAAAGGTTTGGACAGATATATCGTCACGGATTCTTTGAAAGCCAAAAAGTGGTCCAAACTACTCATCTCAGAGATGGAGGCCGACTCAAGTACCAAGCGGACGGCTTCCATGAAAGTCGTCGCTGATGTCGTAGAAGCCTTGATTGGTGCAGCTTTCATCGACGGCGACTTGAACTCCGCAAGGCGTTGTATTCATACATTCCTACCAGAAATACGCCCATTACCTCCGCCACTAACATCGCATCCGCTGCCTGAGCAGAACATCAAAACCTCAGCGATCCTCAAAGCCGAAACTATCATCGGCTACGAATTCTGTAACAAGACTCTCCTCCTCGAAGCGCTCACCCATCCCTCTTGTGATCGCGATACCAAGAACCAATCTTACCAGCGCCTTGAATTCCTCGGTGATGCGGTGCTAGATGTACTCATCATGTCATTCGCCCAGCAGGTCGTTCCCGACATGCACCAAGGCCAATTGACGCTCGTCAAGACCGCGCTGGTAAATGTCCATTTCCTTGGATTTCTCTGTCTCGACTTCAGCATCGAGGAAGAAGCGTTCGACATCAAGGAACAGCCCAACGGCACATTTACCAGCCAGAAGGATACACGCGAAGCACACTTCTGGAGTCTGATGCGCCACTCCAACTCCGATATTTCCAAAGCTCAACAAATGTGCGTGCAGCGGTATACGAGTCTACGCTCTGAGATCAAGCACTCGTTCTCCGAGGGTAAAGTGTATCCGTGGCTGCAGCTCGTGAAGCTGAAAGTCGAGAAGTTCTTATCTGATATTGTGGAGAGCATCATCGGTGCCATTTTCGTCGACTCGAAAGGCAGTTTTGGCGCGTGTCTGAATTTCCTTGAGCGTATTGGGCTTTTCCAATATTTGAAGCGAGTGTTGAAGGATGGGGTTGACCTTAAGCATCCCAAGGTAGTCTTGGAGCAACTGACGGGCCAGCAAAGTGTTACTTATGATGTACGTCAAGAGCAGAGCGATAGCGAAGGCGAGGAAAGGAAATACAGGTGTACTGTTGCGGTCGGCGACGTAGAAGTTGCGAGCGTCAAGGGGTGCTTGTCCGAAGATGAGGCAGTTGTAGTCAGCGCATACGAGGCAGTGATGGAACTACGGCCCAAGGTGAAGAAGCCACAGGAGATAATCGCCGTACGTGATTCGAGGGAGAATTGAAGCAGATGTAATGCTGGAACTGAACTCACAGGCGAGGAGATCGGGCGCGGAAACACTCTAATTCGAGCCAATTGCATAAATGAGGTGTGCTGAGAGACTGAGAGCAGCGTCCTTCCCTATCAATTCTTTCACTAACTACTAGTACGCTCCATGTACTGCGTGGGTGGACTCTTTGTGAAACATGACAGTGGGCGGCTTATCCTTAATGCCTCTTCTGATAGCTTCCTCCAATGTCGAAGAAAGAGCTGGACAAGATGCTGGATTTCGAAATATCCACCAACTTGGAGCAAGGGACCAGCAAGTGCAAGCTCACCTAGGGGTGGCAGGAGAATCGGCCATGTTGCCGCAGAACTCAACGCTAAATCAATCAACAACTCTGTCGACCAGGCTTTCTATTCCAGACAATCCAGATGCTGTGACTCCGTACGAGATCGCAAATGACGACAACTTCGATTTGCGTGAAGATCCATGGATGGCGCAAGCTTTGGTGGATCTTGGGTTAGGTAGGACCATTTCATACCGCAGTTTCTATTTGAACCTCTCCTCCCAACCCCGTCCTTCCCAGGCGAAGTCTGTCATATCGTTGATAAAGCTAATCGTCCTCAGTGATAAACGAGACCTCTAGTATCTCGGTCGAGGGGCGGAGAGAATCCGACCAAGCCTATGAGGGCTCGATCAACGACTTTTCGGTTGGTCAAGATCAAAGCTGGCTATGGGGCACTCGTGAATACATATAACTTCATGTAAATGGTTTAACGACTTTCGGGTAGAGGCAAGATCTTTCCAGAGAAATCAAGAAGAATAGGTTTACACAGGAAGCGCAGAAGACGCAATAGACGAGGCCGTCATAAAATTAAGCTACGAAGGGTTTACATCACATCTTAATCTTAGCCGACGAATTAGTGGTTGCAAACGTCTCACTAGTCTGTAGTCCACCGTGCTGCTTGAACCAATTGAGGAACTGGAACATGCTGGCCTTCGGTACGCGTTCAAAACTTGTGAGATTGACGTACTGAAGGCCGAACTTAGTACCTAAGCCCGAGTTCCACTAAGGCGATATGTATTAGCATGGAGGATCTCTACAATCATAGCTGTGGGGCAGTATGACATACCTCGAAGTTGTCGTAGATGGCCCAGGCGTAGGCGCCCGTGACATTAACGCCATCGAGCACTCTGGCAGCAAGAATGTTGTCCAAGAAGCTCTGCATGTAATCTGCTCGTCTCACATCCCAGAGGATCTGCTCCAGGGTATCGAAGGATCCCTCGGCCGGCTCTGCAAAACCAAACTCTGATACGACGATTTCGGGAACACCTGGGAAGTAGTCTTTGACGATGAACTTAAGGAATGGACGAACACCGAATGGGGTGCTGTAGAGCCAAGTTGCACCAGCATCTGAATTAGGACCAATTGGGAAGCCATTAGGCGAGAGGGATGAGGTGACAGCGCATTGAGGCCAATTAGGATCCGAACTATTCGCCACACAGGCTTCGATACCATTCGGTGGAGCGGCAGCGTAGTAAGTAGTATAGGCATCGATGGCATAGAAGTCACAAGAACCACTGATCAAGGCCTTCTCTGCGTCAGTGTATGTAGGCAGGTCAGCGCCGAGTGTGTTCTTGAGACTCTCAGGATAGTCTCCACCGTTTTGCCAGCAACCCCCGAACCATCCCATGTTGTAGTCGTTGACTCGTTGTACGGCTTGCTGATCTGCTGCACTGCTGCTGTTCGCAATGATCCAATTCGCGCTGTTCTTGAAGGTCATCGGCTTTGTGCCCTTGAACTCATTCTTGTACCACTTGTAGACTGTTGCGTGGGCCAATTGGGTGTAATGTCCACAGAGGAACTGAGCCTTTACACCACCATCGCCAATGCCATTGTAAGATGGGAAGATTGTCCCGAATGGATAGCCGGAGAATCGCCAGTTGCAGTACTGTGGCTCGTTGAAGGTGTACCATCGCTCAACGTATTGATCGTAGCGTTCAATCACATACTTGGCGTAGTTCACGTAGTCATCCACGATGTTAGGGCTTGTCCAAGCTCCATAAGAGTTGAAGAGGGCCAGAGGTGTATCCCAATGGAACAGAGTTACGACAGGTTTGATGCCGTTCGAAACGAGGTCGGCAAAGAGGTCATCGTAGTGTGCTACACCTTGGGCATTGACAGGACCAGAGCCGAATGGGAAAATCCTAGCCCATCCAATGCTGAAGCTATAGGACGGAATGCCCAAGGTCTTCAGGCGAGCATTGTCGACCTTGTAGTAATAGTAGTTGTTGCTCGTAATATCACCAGTAGAATTGTCCATGATGGAGTTCACCCAGCGATGAGGGATCAAGTCCCAAGATGACGGGCCTTTGCCCTCGGCATTAGCAGCGCCTTCAACCTGGAATGCAGCGGAGGCGACACCCCAGAGGAATCCTTCCGGCAATTGAGCGTCGGAGATTTCTGAAATGTAGGCCGGGATGAGTGGGTGGATTGGGCCTGGCTGTGGGAAAATAGACGACTCTGGAGTAGGCTCAACGGTAGTCGTCACCGCTGCGGTGGCGATGGGACCGACTTGATCCCAGAGGAATTGTAGTTGCTCGTTTGAGTAGTCATCGTTCGGCAGATATGTACTGGCAGCAGTGTAGTTGAAGGTCTTCGTTGAGTAGTTACCAGATGGATTAGGGAACGACAGCGCTGCTGCGCTTGTAGTGCCAGCGGCCGGTGCTGGACTCGCCTGGGCAAGATAGATGCCGGTGAGGCCAATGGCCAAAATTTTCGACAGCGAACTCATTTGGGAGAAGTTTGCTGCAGCTCGGTGGAGCTATTTTGAGCTGTATTGGAGCTTGATGGAGCTTGATGGAGCTGCTATGCCAGGCACCTGTTGGTGTAATGGACAAAGGCGGAACTTCCAGATAGTTGGAGCTCTTCCATAGCCTCGTCGACGAGCTCAATTACCGTTTTATAGAGCTTGCAACACCCACACGCTCTTCGACAACTCTTTTACCGCCCCATTTTGCCATCTGTCCAATTTCTTGGCGTGACGACCATTGACAAGGTTGTAAGCACTTGAAGACAGTCGATTCATTAGCTACCATGCAAGTCCCGCTCGGTTATGCATGCTATGCTGGACATTCTGCACAGAAGGTCCGCAATCGAAGCCGTTGGCAGGCGGAACGGACTTCTAGAATTTTTCCGAAATACACTTGGCGTGGCTATTGGGACTTGGGGTCTGGGGAAGGCGAGATGATGAGCCGTGCAGCTCGCTTGGACCTGGAGATGGGGGATTGTCAGCGAACTGCTCCACTTCTTGGCTCCGTATCGCCCAGCCGTCAACACCTCACGTTGCAATACACTGTCGTATCGCGAAGAAGATGGATTCGCATACGGACCCAACAACCGGGTTTCACCCCCTCAAGATCAACCTGTTACCTTCCATGCGAGATCGATGGATGGAAATTCTCACCAACACGCTCATCATTGAGTTCCGGTGGACCAAAACTATGGCAAGTTCTCACGTGATACTATCCTGATAGAATGCTTCCACACACCATGAAGATTCTGTGAGATGTGACCGGCGATATGGAAGATGCTCGCTTAGGCTAGGCATGAGCCATGACGTCGCAAAATCCCTCAGACACGTTGAGTATTGTGCATTGAAGGCCATCGCTTGCGTCGGGAAGGTGTGACTGCAACCGCACATTGGAGGTGGTCTATTTACCAAGCAATAAAAAAATCAAAGCGTCTGGTGGGACCGTTGCCCATGGGCAAAATTTATGCCGAACCACGAAAGTGGTGGCACCGCGGAGATGGTACATGTAGTGCATACAAGGGGAGGCGGTGGTGCTGAGTGGAGTGCGAACATGGGGGCTCAAAGAACGTTATGATATGTAAGTTCTGCCGGGGAAGGTCGTTGTTTTGATCATTAGTAATGCAAAGAGACCACTCGTAGGCACGTGAGGTGCGAAGAGGAAGTTCATGTAGCAGGTAAGAAGAAGGTCCAGGGTACGAGTGGAGTTGAGGCTGAAAGCGGTGGCTATCGATAATAACGGCGGCCCGCCACTACCTTATTTCCAGCAAGAAAGAAATTTGCGCTAGGAGTGTATGATTCCAACCGAAGCACAGGTACAGCAGTGACTTACCCCAAACCAGAGGAAACGGCCCTTTAAAGGCTCAGCTGCTAAGCTGTTATGTCAAGCACCGTCGCCGGGCCTTCTGTGATCGGTAGACGGAAAAACGGTTCGTGAAGTCTGTGTCTGATGTTATGCTTCATAGGGACTCACATCAAATAGGGAAGCAATGGCACCAATCGAAAACTGCATTTAGACCAAGGGCTGGCCTCACATCCTATGAACAACGAGATCGGGAGCGCAAGGCAATGCAGGCGGTGAAAGCCAGGGAGAAGGAGATGAAGGATGAGAAAGAGGCAGACCGCCAGGTGAATTGCTAGAAGCCCGCATTCTGGAGTATTGCCTGTCAATGCTGACATGATCAATCTAGAGAAAAGTTCAATCCATCAAAGAAAGACGAACTGCGAAGGCGGAGAAGGAGCGATACGACAAGATGGCAGAGAAGATGCACAGGAAGCGCGTGGAGCGGTTAAAGAGGAAAGAGAAGAGGAATAAGATGTTAAAATCATGATACATGCTGTCAGATTTTGCGTGGTAGATTCCTGAAGTCATAGGTTTAGCTCCGAGAGAGTTCTCACGAACGGGCCGAAGACGAGAAGCAATGGTCCAGAGCGCGGGTACCATTATGGAAGGCCGTAATGCGGTTGGACCGTATATGGGAACTGCAAGGCATGCACAGAATACGTGCTATTACTTTGCTCAAAGGGCGTCAAGGAGGCATAAACTACCTAGAAGTAAAGGTCCGGATCGATGATAGCTCACGAATTATATCCGCACCAGAGCGAGTAGCTACATCGTGCTATGAGAAGAATTTGGACAGTAAATGTTCAGTGATAGCCTGCATTTGACAAAATGGTATCGATATAGCTCCTGTTTTGACCGATGTACTTTATTTTCGGCTTCTTCTTTTGATACCGTCGTCACGACCTTCGGCATGTCGACATCTTCAAATGTTGACTGGAAGCTGCCACATTCCAACATCATCCTCCCCATGAGTTCACATCCGCTCTCTGTCCCTTCCGGACCGCGGCCTCGCCGTTCATATACGTCGCTACCGCAATATGATGGCTCTAAGGACGCCTCGGACTCCACAAAAGAGCACAAGAAGCATCGCAGCCGGCACTCGCTTCATCACCACCTTCCGCACCCGTACCGACGACTGAAAGATTCTCAGCCTTCGTCTAGCATAGCCGTGCTCGGAAGCAATTCATTTAGGCCATTAGTAGAGAAGCATGAAAATGTTGCATCAACAATCGAAGACATCAGGCCGCAGAGTCTTGTTCCGGTCGATGGTGCTACGGAGTCAGCAGCAGCGCACGACCTGGCGAAGCCGGAAGACGTCGAAAGGGAACGCCAGCGAACAGAAGTTAGGAATAAGTTAGTTGGTAATGGTATTGATCTTACACGAGCTATAAAGCTAATGCGGTTGTCCAATAGAGAACTTCGAACCATCCTTCAATCCCTCTCTGAGCTTTCCATGAGCACAACACGCAAGTTGGACGACATATACTACTCCATCCTCGAGAAAGTATCTATACTACAGAGCACTGTTGGAAGTTTGCAAGAGCTGTCGTCGCTCACAAGGCAGCTTCGCCACGATTTCGACGACGAAGCGGAAACCTTACAAGATGATATGCAGGAGCAAATCAACGGCTTTGGTGGCTTCAACTTGCAAAAGAGCAGGATAGACAGCTTAGAAAGCCGAATCAAGGGTAGCAGGGAGAAAGCAGACAAGCTGAGCGAACGATTGCAGGCCGCGCAGGAGAGGATACACGTGCTTGAGGTGAAAGAGGGCGAATGGCAGACGACGGTCAACCGCAGATTCACGATCTTCTGGACCATCCTGGGCATTATTGCGGCCCTGATCGTTGCAATTACAATTTTCAACTTCACGAATCCCGCTGCTAGGCAAGCCGCGGCAAATGCTACGATGCCGAATAGCAACACTTCATCTCGACCGGTGTCGACACCTCTTGCTGCGATTGAGATTTCAGTCAGCAAGCAGGATACGTCAAGCAGTTTGAGACAAGCTTTCTCTTCCTCGATTTCGGCTTTGGAAGAGGATCCTCGGTTGAGAATCTTTGATGAACTCTAAGACAAAGCTATTCGAATTAGCAGACAGGCGTCGGAATTTGTTGTGATACCCAGGTGTGATCTTTGATTGGACGTCTATCTCAGGCTCGGAGGCCTTGATGAGCTATTAACACTAATCCAGAAGAGAAATCTCTCATACCAAATGTCGCTGTGTACCTTGTCGACGGTGTTTATTTAATTGTACATCCATTGTCGTGTTTCCATCTTTGCAACTCAAACAGTGTTTCATAGCTGTTCATTGTTTCATTTCCGTTGTGGGTCTTGTTTCTACTCATTCCAGAGTATTCTTCTTCTTCCTCAAGCTACCAAATCTCTTTTTCAGTCCATCAAGACTATGCCTCTTGGTACTTCCGCTTGCGGCACCGATATCATTCTGAGGAGCGGCAGCAATGGGAACAGGAGTGCCAGGGTCAGCAACGCTGGCGGGATTATCCTGCAGCTCTATGTCACCTGCCTTCCTACCATCGCCGTACATCTTCTGCTCCTTGAGGGCCCTATCGATCGAGAAGCTAGGCTCGCCCTTGCCCTTGATATCATCTGGGTGATATTCCTGCGTATGTCAGATTAGCAATGGCTGTGAGCGAAGGGATTCAGCACTTACAACGCCTGGCCAACGTTTGTAGTTACCACCCAACTCAATCATCATGTTTGTGCCTTCTTGGTAATCGTACGTCCGACCAAAGCGATCCTGGCCGCCTGGAGGGATAATCTGCAGAATCTAGTCAGCAGCGAACAATGGCAATGGCAGATTGGCCTCAGCATACTGCAGTGCCATCGAGTGGTCGATGTCTACTGACGGCATCGATCACGTTCTCACGAGGTGTTGCCTTCAATGCCTCATCAATTGTATCGCTGACGGCAGCCAACGGGCTGCTTTCCCAAGATGTGTTTCTCGCAAGCAATGTAGCATCGTACGGTCCCTCATGGTGATACCTGTTGCCTGTGGAAGCGTCAAGTCTATCGATCACGTCAGGCGTCGGCAGATGCTTCTTCTTCAGGTGCGGAGCTCGATTCGCCCGCTTGCTCTCGCGTCTGATGATGTCTAAGGGACGGTTG
>Ga0335072_10000391_pt1 | contig 88866 bp, 81 predicted proteins | sample Lox_Sample_21_FD_206725 | JGI IMG/M metagenome (GOLD analysis project Ga0335072, IMG submission 206725) | Soil microbial communities from Loxahatchee National Wildlife Refuge, Florida, United States - Lox_Sample_2.1 | ecosystem: Environmental > Terrestrial > Soil > Wetlands | place: USA... | reverse complement strand
CATCGGCGAGCCAATCTTCAAGCAGCGACGGGCGACGCTGATGTTCAACGGTTATGGCGATGAGGTAGCCAGTCTCTATAAGGGCATGGACCTGCGCAGATACTATTGACGATGCCAAACCGCGTAATTGTTTTTCTCAAAGTGCTGGTGCATATCGCGTGCCTTGCACCGGTCGCATGGCTGGTGTGGAACTTCTGGCGCGCCAGCACGACTGTGCCCGATGCGCTGGGCGCCGATCCCATTGCTGCCGTCACTTTTTTTACGGGAAAAGGCACGCTGCGGCTGCTTGTGATTTCGCTGGCCATTACTCCGGTGCGGAGGCTGATTCCGAAGCTGAGCGGGCTCATTCGCTTTCGCCGCATGCTAGGGCTTTACGCTTTCTTCTATGCCTGCCTGCATCTGCTGACGTATGTGTGGCTCTATTCGAGCTTCAGCTGGAGCGCCATGGTCAATGACATCACGCAGCGGCGGTTTATTACAGCAGGGCTGACGGCGTGGCTGCTGCTGGTTCCGCTGGCGCTGACGTCGACAACGTGGTCGATCCGCAAGCTGGGCGGGAAGCGCTGGCAGGCGCTGCACCGGCTTGTATATGTGGCGGCGATTGCCGGAGTTGTGCATTACTGGTGGGGGGTGAAGTCGGGCGTGCGCACGCCCATGGCTATCACCGTGGTGCTGGGCGTTCTACTGTTGGCGCGGCCGGTGTTGACGTATGTATCGAAGGCTTCGCGAGCAAAGGCAAATGTTGGGAAAGTTACTCTCGGCGGCTGAAGTAGGTTCGTGCCCCCAACCCTTTGCTCGATGCGAACCGCAGGTCCCCTCCACCCCGCTTCGCTCCGGTCGGGATGACAATTTGTAGGGGGAGAACAAAAAAGACATATGGCGCAACTCTGAGCGTGGATTCTGGTCTATAGGATTGTCAGGAATTAGGTGATGATGCGCGCTGCTTTATCGCTTGGCCTTGTTGCGGTCGCCCTGCTGCCGATTGTGGCTGTTGCGCAGAGCGCCACGCATACGGCTTCACATCATAGAGCTTCTGCCAAGCCCGAGCCGGTTCTGCCGCCGCTCACGAACGAAGAGCGCGCGCAGCAGATCCTCGATCGGTTTACCTTCGGGCCGCGTCCTGGTGATGTGGCCGCAGTTACGAAAATCGGCTGGGAGGCCTGGTTTGAGCAGCAGCTCAATCCGGAGTCCATCCCGGATACGGAACTCGACAAGCGGCTAGCGGCTTATCCATCGCTGACGATGCCGCCGCCGCAGCTGGCAATGAATTTTCCCGATGGCGGCGTGATTCGGCAGATTGCCGCAGGCAAGCTGCCGATGCCGCAGGACCCGATGCTGGCCGGGGCGTATGAAGTGATGCTGGAGCGCTACAGGCGCAAGCAGGCAAAAGATGCTGCGGCGACTCAGACGCCTGCGATGCAGGCAAATCAGGCCGCTTCGATGCAGGCTCCGCCGCCGATTGATATGGACGACGAGCCGCAGAACGGGCCCACAGCGCAGATGCTGGCACAGCAGATTCTGGGCTACCAGAAGAATCTGCGCATGCAGGCGATCATGCGTTTGCCGGTAGAGCAGCGCATGGTCCTCTGCCGCCGCGTGGCCGATCCGCAGCGCGGCATGCTGATGAACGATTTCAATCCGCGCGAGCGCGAGCTTTTCCAGATGATGGGCGGAGGCGCGGCTGGCATTGGCGTGCCACAGAATGAGCTGCAGCAGGCGAAGATTCTGCGCGCGATTCTAAGCGAGCGGCAGCTTGAAGAAGTGATGACCGATTTCTGGTTCAATCACTTCAATGTTTTCCTGCACAAGAATCCCATCGAGACTTATTACCTTGCTGACTATGAGCGCAACGCCATCCGCGAGCATGCGCTGGGCAAGTTCAAAGATCTGCTGCTGGCGACGGCGGAGCATCCGGCGATGCTCGATTACCTCGACAACCGCACCAGCATCGGGCCTGACTCGCTTGCGGCGAATCGGAAGAAGGCGAATCCTAAACAAGCTGACCGCGGGTTGAATGAGAACTATGGCCGCGAAGTCATGGAGTTGCATACTGTCAGCGTCAACGGCGGCTATAGTCAGGCTGACGTTACCAACCTGGCGAAGATTTTTACCGGCTGGACGATCGATCATCCGGAGCTTGGCGGGCCGTTTGTCTTCGATCCGCGCCGGCATGAGCCGGGCACGAAGAAGTGGTTTGGGCAGACGATCAAGGAAGACGGCTTCAACGAAGGCGTGCAGGCGCTGACGTGGCTGGCCGCGCAGCCGCAGACAGCGCACTTTATCAGTTACAAATTGGCGCAGCGTTTTGTTGCCGATGATCCGCCGTCGGCACTGGTCAACCGCATGGCGCAAACATATCTGTCATCGGACGGGGATATCAAACAGGTGCTGCGGACGATGGTGCACTCGCCTGAATTCTGGTCGCGCGCGAACTATCGCAACAAGGTGAAGACGCCACTTGAATTTGTAGCCTCGGCATTTCGGGCTACGGATACGAATCCCACCAACCCCGGAGCGCTGGTGGGAACACTGACGCGCATGGGTGAGCCGCTGTATCAGATGCAGCCGCCGACGGGTTATCCGATGACTGCCGATCGCTGGATGAACTCGGCTGCGCTGGTAGATCGGCTGAATTTCTCGATGCAGCTGGCGACGAGCAAGCTGGGAGGGATAAAGTTTGATGCGCCGCATTTGCTTGCGGCTGGATTGCTGGCGCGGCCTGCTGCGGCGGGCGATTCCCTGCACCGCGTGGCGGTTGCGGAGCCGGTCGTGATGACGCAGAAAGCGGCTGTGACGAGCGGGCAGGATGAAGCGCTTGGCCTGATGGAGCAGCTGTTGATTGCGGGGGATGTTTCGGCGAAGACGAATGCTGTGATTCGGGAGCAGCTGGCGCAGGCCGCTGTTCCGGCGGATGCGACGCAGGTACTGGATACGATGGCGGCGCTGATTCTGGGCTCGCCTGAGTTTCAGATGCGGTGATTTACCTCAGGTGGGCTTAGGTTTCGTGCTTTCACCTGACTTCGTCAGGATGGAGGCACCCGTTTTCATGCCGATCGATGTAAACTGCAGGTCCCTCGGCTTCGCTACGCTACCCCCGGGTGACAATTCTTTGATTAAGCACGATAGCTGCGAAGGGCTTTGCAGGCGCGCTCTAGGTCTTCGTCGCGCTTCGCGAAACAGAAGCGGAGGGTCTCTTCGCCGCGTCCTCCAGTGAAGAATGCGGTGCCTGCGACTGCGGCTACTCCTGTTTCTGCCAGTAACCTGCGGGCCTTTTCGCGGGCGGTTGCGCCGGTCACGCTGCCGACATCGGCGAGGACATAGTAGGCTCCCTGTGGAATCGATGGCGTGAAGCCCACGTCCTGCAAGGCGCTGCATAGCATGTCGCGCTTGGCCTGATACTCAGTCGCGAGTTGCGCATAGAAGCTATCGGGGAGTTCCACAAGTCCGGCGACGGAGCCGTATTGAAATGGCGAGGGCGCGCAGACGTAGGTGAGGTCGTGGAAGTAGGCGATCGATCCCAACCAGCGCTTGTCGGCGGCGAGATAACCGATGCGCCATCCGGTGATGCTGAACGTCTTCGACAGGCCGGAGATGGTGATGGTGCGCTCGGCCATGCCCGGCAGCGACGCGGGCGAGATGTGCGCCGCGCCATCGAAGAGGAAGTATTCGTAAATTTCGTCGGTGAGCAGAAAAAGGTCGTGCTCTTCAGCGAGGATGGCTATCTTTTCGAACTCGGCGTGGGTGAAGACTTTGCCGCATGGATTCGACGGCGAATTGACGATGATGGCGCGGGTGCGCGGCGTGATGGCCGCGTTAAGGGCGTCGAAGTCGATCTCCCAACTGTGCATCGCCAGCGGCACGACACGAGGCTGGATGCGCAGGCTCAGCAGCGTGTTGACGTGATAGCCATAAAACGGCTCGAAGAGCACGACTTCATCGCCGGGATCGAAGAGCGCGAGACACGCGGCGTAGAGGCCCGCGGTTGCGCCGGAGGTGACGAGCACCTCGGAGTCGGGATCGACATGAATGCCGTTGTAGTGCGCCAGCTTGTGCGCTATGGCCTGGCGCAGCGGCATAATTCCATCCATGCGCGTATAAATGTTGTGACCGTCATGGATCGCCTTGATTGCGTTTTCAACGACCGGCGAAGGGATTTCCGTATCGCAGACGCCCTGCGCGAGGTTCACTCCGCCAATGCGCTCGCATTCCACGGTCATGGAGCGAATCTCCGACTGCATGATGCGCGGAGAAATTTCGCTGAGACGCAGCTTTTCCGTTGCGGTTCGCATACCTTACATCTAATCACGAGTACGGTAGGCGTCACCACTGGGTCTGTCTAACTGCATTTCAGGAGCTATCGGATGAATCTGAATCGCCGCCAGTTCTCCGCCCTTGCGGGCGCAACTCTTCTTTCACGAGCCCTGCCCGACCTCGATGCGCAGACAACGGATCGCCGCATCGGATATTGCATCGTCGGCCTGGGGCGCATCTCGATGGGTCATTTTATGCCCGCGGTGAAGATGTCGCAGCAGTCGAAGATTACCGGGATTGTCAGCGGGCACCCTGACAAGGCGCGCAGGATGGCGGCGGAATACGGCGTTCCGGAGAGCTCGATCTATACCTATGAGAATTGCGATCAGATGCGCGACAACAAAACTATCGATGCTGTCTATATCGCGCTGCCCAACAACATGCACGCGGAATACACAATTCGCGCGGCCAAGGCAGGCAAGAATGTGCTCTGCGAGAAGCCGATGTGCACGAGCGTGGCCGATGCTCACGCGATGATTGATGCCTGCAAGCAGGCGAAGGTGAAGCTGCTGATCGCTTATCGCTGCCAGTATGAGCCGACCAACTTGCGCGCGATTTCTCTGATTCGCGAGGGGAAGCTGGGCACGGTGCAGGCGATTGAGAGCGCGAACGGATTCAATATCAGGCCAGGCGAGTGGCGGCTGAACAAGAAAATGGCCGGGGGCGGCCCGCTGCTTGACGTGGGCATCTACTCATTGAATGCGTGCCGCTATCTGACGGGCGAGGAACCTGTGGAGGTGAAGGCGTATTCGTCGGTGATCGATCACGACGGACGCTTTAACGAAGTGGAGGAAAACGACTCCTGGACAATGAAGTTCCCTTCCGGCATTCTTGCCAGCTGCAACACGACGTATGGCGCCAACATGAACGGCTTCTACCGCGTACACGGATCGAAGGGCGTACTCAACGTAGAGAATGCCTTCCCTTATGAAGGACAGCATTTGACGGCAACATTCAGCGACGGAACCAGTCTGGATGAGCCGAATCCGGCGAAGGACCCCTCGCATTTTGTCCGCGAGGCTGATTACTTCAGCAACTGCATCCTCAAGAACGAAGAACCGAAGACCAATGGCGAGGAAGGGCTGCGCGACATGGAATGGATGAGCCGGATTTATCAGTCGTCCGGACTTAGCTTGTAGCAGGCCGGGACTTAGCTGTGGCAGGCAACGATGCTTGATGGTCGATGATTTCAAGCAGGCGCTCGGCCATGCTCTGCGCCTTGCGCAGGAAGATGGCCGCTGTTTCGGGCGGAAAAAGTTCGGCGGTGGTCTGCTTCCAGATGGCGAGCCAGCGCTCGAAATGCTCTGAGCCGATGCGCGGCAGCAACAGGAGGTGCGCCAGCATGGGATTGCCTTTGTAGCGGCCGCTGGCCAGCATCAGAGATGACCAGAAGGCGCGCATGGTCTCCAGATGCGGCTCCCATTCGTTGCCGACGACACGGGCGAAGACCGGACCGAGAATGTCGTCCTGGCGGACGCGCGCGTAGAAGCGGTCTACCAGCGTTTTGATCGATGTTTCGTTAACAACATTTCCGGTATCGAATTCCACGAGCATATGCGTTGGATGTCGCCTGCATCGACTGCGATGAAATATATTGCGGAAGAGAATGATGCACAGCAAATTTCTGCTTGTAGTGTGCGCCGTGTTGATGGCGACTGCGGGACTTGCGCAGGACCGGCACGATCGCCTGATATGGAGCGACGAATTTACGAGCGCTGCCCCCACTTCCAAGCTCGATCCGGCAAACTGGCGATTTGAAACCGGAGGCAAGGGCTGGGGAAATCATGAACTGGAGACGTATTGCGGCTATGAATCTTCGAAGCCGCGGTGCGACGCGGCACGCCCGAATGCATTTGTCGGCAGCGACGGCTATCTGCATATTGTTGCGCGCAGAGATGGCAAAGCGCATTACACGTCGGCGCGGCTGAAATCAGAAGGGCTGAAGAGCTTTCAGTATGGACGCATCGAGGCGCGCATCAAGATTCCGAAGGGCCAGGGTTTCTGGCCGGCTTTCTGGATGCTGGGCGACAAGGTCAAACAAGTGAAATGGCCGGCATGCGGCGAGCTGGACATCATGGAGAACATCGGCAAGGAGCCGGGGACCATTCACGGCTCGATCCATGGGCCGGGATTTACCGGCACGCAGATCGGCTTGCCTTACACGCTGCCGGGACAGCAGGCTTTTGGCGATGCATTTCACGTCTTTGGACTGCTCTGGTCGCCGCAGAAGATCCAGTATTATGTCGACGATCCAGCGAACGTGTATGCGACCTTCACGCCATCGAGCCTGCCGCATGGCGCGGTCTGGCCTTTCGATGACGGTAAATTTTTCTTTCTGCTGAATCTCGCTGTGGGCGGCGATTGGCCAGGGCCGCCGGATGCTTCGAGCCGGTTTCCGCAGGAGATGCTGGTGGATTATGTGCGGGTGTATGAACTCAGTGCACCGTGAGATTTTCTAAAAATACGGGCGGGCGATTTGCGTTAGCTCAATGTGATTTCCAGCTTCGTTACTGACATGGGCGGGAAGCTGAAACTCACAGTTGATCCGCTGGCTGTTGCCTGCGCGGATTTTGAGGTTACGGCGTTGGGCCGCTCGAAGGTGTTGTGCGCGTGAATGTCAGAGGCTGCGAGGACCGTGGCAGAAGCCGATGCCGCGCTGCCGCCGCGGACTGCGATCTGTGTGTCGCGCGCGGCGGTGAGGTTCGGGTTCACGGCAGTGAGGGTCAATTGTTTGCCGTTTACTGATGCCGAGCCCATCAGCCCGTTCAGGGTGCGCTGCACGGAGCGCTGGCCGACGCGCGGCGGTCCCCAGCGGTCGGGCTTGACGATGTCGGTGAATGTGATGGGTGGCGCGGAGAATTCTGCTCGCACGGCTTGCGCGCCTTGGTGGGCCGCGTACATTTCGAAGACGTTGAAGTTGGGAGTGGTGATGAATTTGTCCTCGTGCGCGAGAAAGAGCGAGTCAATGCAGTTGATCAGCTGCGCGCAGTTTGCCATGCAGACCTTTTCGGCGTGGCGGTTGAAGATGTCGAGGGTGAAGGCGGTGACAATCGCGTCGCGCATGGTGATCTGCTGGCCGAAGATGTGGGTCGGGTCGACTTCGGTGCCCGGGCCGTACCATGGGCCGTATTCGTCGACGACGATGCGTGTGTGGTGTTCGCGGTCGAAGACGCCCATCGCCGTCCACATATTCTGAATGATGGGCTCGGTCGAGGTTCCCTGATAGAAGAGCGCGTAGGCGTCCTTGTCGTTGAAGTTCAGCGCTTCGAGCGCGTTGGTGTAGTTGTGCACGGACCAGCCGAAGGGCGGGCGAATGGGGCGGCGATGCAGAATATCTTCAAAGAACTGTGTGGTCCAATCGACGTCATCCTGGTTGGGGCCGGAGGCGACGTAGCGAAGGTCGAGGCCGTATTCGGGAACCCACGCGGTGAAGCGGCGGTATTCGTTGGAATATTCTTCGGGCGTGAAGTTTCCGCCGCAGCCCCAGCTTTCATTGCCGATGCCCCAGTAGCGGACGTTGTAGGGCTCGGGGTAGCCCGCGGCCGCGCGTATGTCGGCATAGGTGGTGCTGTGCGCGGGCGAATTGCAGTACTCGACCCATTGATCGAATGAGAGCGGCGGCAGGCTGCGCAGGTTTGCAGCGATGTAAGGCTCGGCATTGCTGAGCTTGCAGAACTGGTTGAACTCGTCGGTGCCGAAGGTGTTCGGCTCGAACTTCTGCACGGCGTTATTGGGCAACTTGCGCGCCTGCGGATCGTCGACCCAGAAGTTGGTGCGGCGCGGGCGCTTGTCGCGCGGGCCGATGCCATCCTTCCAGTCGTAGCTGTCGGCGAAGCAGCCGCCGGGCCAGCGGATGACGGGCGCTTTGATGGCTTTCAGCCTCTCGACCAGTTCTTTGCGGATGCCGTGAATATTGGGGACAGTGGAATTTTCGCCGACCCATACACCGTCATAGATGACGCCGCCGAGGTGCTCGGTGAAGTGGCCGTAAATTTCAGGCTGGATGGTTGCGATCGGCTCATTGAGCAGGACTTCGATGTGGGCATCGTCTGTGGTGGCGGCAAAGGCATGATTGCGGAACAGGAAGCAGGCTGAACCGGCGAGGGCGCCGGTCTTCAGGAATTCGCGTCGGAGCATGTGTTCCTCAGGAAAGAATGATTGCTGAATAAAGCTGCCAGAGCAGGAGAAAACATTTACCGGTTTGCGTCAACCATTTCCTTTACGAGGATGCATCGAGGACAAACGTCGTTTAATGAACTTCTCCGGCCAGAGTCCTGTAGCGCGACGAAGGCTCGAGCGGATCGATGCTTGCGTGCAGGCGGAGGCGCGCCACGCGCTCCCATGTGTCGTTGGCCGCCTGTCTGCGATTGCTGTATGTGCGCGGCCGGGCATCGATGCGAATCCTGCCGCGAATGCTCTTGTGGCGTAGCACATGAAGCAGGTTGGAGACCAGGCTCACGTCGCCGTAGTAGCAAAGATCGCGCTCCTCTGCGCCGTCGGCTTCATAGCTGACCGCAGCGGCAGTCACGAGCGATTCGGCTTCTATCGCCGGCTCAAACAGGAAGGAATGAAAGGGCAGCAGGGTTGTTCCGTCCGTGCTTGTGCCTTCAGGGAAAAGGACCACGGTGATGCCGGAACGCAGCGCGTATTCGATTCCGATCGCCGCTTCGGTTGCCGCGGACCGGCTGCCTCGCACAATGAAGATGGTTCCACCGAAGCGGGCCAGCCAGCCGAAGATCGGCCAGGAACGCACCTCGGCCTTGGAGACGAAAATCCGAGGACCTGCCGCGGCGTGCAGAAGAATGTCGAGATAACTTAGGTGATTGGAGACGATCAGGCCGGTTCCCGGCAGCGGTCCTTCGGTCGTAAGCGAAATGGAAAGCCGGCGCATTACACGGGCGCAGGACGCCTGCAACCACTCGGCGCGGTCGACGAGGGTGAGACGGCGCCTGCGCACACAGAGCCACGCAAAACGCAGAAACAAGAGCAGCAGGGTGAAGAACAGGCCAATCAGGCGCATTCTGCTGCGGCAAAAGTCCTCTAATGCTCTTCGTCGGGTAAGAATCGGTTCCTCGCAGCGGGAGTCAGCTGTCGCAGGTCGAGCAGGGTGAGGAAGTCGATCGTGCCAAATTCCCGGTCCCATGCCGGCTCGCCACAGATTCGCGCTCCTACTCCAATATACGTCTTTAGCAGCCGCGGAATCTTGGGGGGATTCTGGGGCAAGCCGTTCCCGGGCGGCAGGGTGTAGAACAGGGTCGGACTGGTGCGGAATTCGGGCGATGCAAGATAGGGCGACAGCTGCTCGTAAATGGCCCAGCCCTCTGCCGGGTCCTGGGAATTCAGCGAGGAACAGCCGATCAGATAGCGCAGTCCGGAGGATTTGCAGTATTGCGCGATGCCCCGCCACAGCAGAGTCAGCACTTCACTGGAGCGATGGTCGCGATCGATGGAAGCGCGCCCCAGCTCCAGCACCTGATCGCGCACCGGCTCATAGGGTGCAAATTCAAACTCCTGCGCGCTGTAGTAGCCCCAGTGGTTGCGAGCTTCGCTGCCTGACTGCATGCGATAGGTGCCGACTACTTCACCCGATGAGCGGTCTTCGACGATCAGGTGGTCGCAGACATAATCGAAGCGGTCCTTGTCCAGACCGGTCGAGTAGGACGACATAAGTCCTTCGCCGAGCTCCAGGTTAAAGACTTTGAAGCGCAGCCTGCAGGCCGCTTCGCGCTCCGCTTCCGATGCCGCCAGCCGTATCTGGTACTTTCCCAGATCGACAGAGATGTGAGGAACCGGAGTTACAAGGCCAGGCAAACCTCCGGCGGAAAGGTCAAAAAGACCCATGGAGGCAGACACCGGGGCGGCTAACTTGCGGAGCCTGGTAACGCGTAAATGTGTGAGCACGCCATCATCATGCTACGCGCCCGGTAATATAAGTTTACAGATGTGAGAAAAGGCTGCGAATTCCTGGTGAATGTCCGAGGGTTGGAACAACCAATTAAGCATAGATGATTGCGGAAAATTACGGCTAAGTTGTAAATAATACCCGGCTGTAACCAAATTTTTGCCTTGAAACGCCTGCCTCAATTATGAAAGCTTTTAACAGTTGGCTTAGTTGATGAAAGCCAATGTTCCTTGTGACCCCAGTATCTGAAGCACTTCGACATAACTTAATAAGGAAAAATATGACTAGAGAAGAGATTGTTGCTGCACTTGATGAAGAAATCAGCCGTTTAGAAAAGGTGCGTTCCCTGCTGCAGGGTTCTGGCGGCAGTAAGTTCCTTGCTTCCGGAAACCTCGCCGGAGTCCGCAAGAAGCGTCACCTGAGCGCCGAAGCCCGCAAGCGCATTGCCGATGCGCAGAAGCGCCGCTGGGCGAAGCAGAAGAAACAGACGGCCGCGAACGGCACAAAATAGTCCGAGAAAGCTCCCCTGTACATGATCAAGGTACAACTCCTCCACCCTGATGCACGTGTGCCTACGGTGAACTACGCAGGCAGCGACCTGGGCTTCGACCTTTACGCCATCGAAGATGTCGTCCTTGAACCGGGCGTGCCTGTCCGGGTGCGGACCGGCATCGCGGTGGAAGGGCCGGATGGTTTTGGCTTCGTGCTGGGCGACCGCTCCTCGATGGCGGCCAAAGGCGTGACGTATGCGGGAGGCCGCATCGATGCGGGTTATCGCGGCGAGATCCTGGTGTGCCTGGTCAACGTCAACCAGCCTAAGTATTCCCTGCGCGTTGTTCGCGATGCGCAGGGGGTCCTGACGGATGCTGAATTAGAGCAGACCGATGCCAACGTAATGATCCACAAGGGCGACAAGATCGCGCAGATGTCTCCGTTTCAGTCCCTGACGCACCTTGAGATTACCGCGGTCGACGCGCTCATGGAGAGTTCGCGTGGGACGAAGGGATTTGGGTCGAGCGGCAGATAGCGGTAGATCGAGAAGTCATCTCTTCCGTAGATATACGTCTGTTCCATCTATCCAGTCCGCCCGCGGCGGCGCGAATACATCGAGATCGATGGTATCTACCAGCGCCTCCGCGCTGTGCTTTACATTCGATGGAATTACCAGCGTCTCTCCGGCATGGACGGTTACGACTTCATCGCCATTCAGGGTAAAGCGCAGAGCGCCTTCGAGGATGTAGGTGATCTGCTCGTTGTGGTGGCTGTGTTCGGGAATGATACAGCCCTTGCGCAAAAGCAGCCTCGCTAGCATCGCCTGCTCGCCGTGGACAAACTGGCGTTCGAGCAGCGGATTGAGATGCTCGATAGGAATGGTTGAGAGAGATGCGTGTTTCCATTGAGGCTGGGACAATTCGTTCTCCTTCAAATCGAAGCGGCGTCCCAATCTTATCCAATCCTCGGATAGTATGGAGCCATTGCCATGGATACAGGTCTGAAGAACCGTGTTGCTGTCGTCGCCGCGTCGAGCCAGGGGATCGGCAAAGCCACTGCGCTCGCGTTTGCCGCTGAAGGCGCGCACCTTGCGCTGTGCGCGCGCCAGCAGGGGCCGCTGGAAGCAGTCGCCCGCGAAGCTGCGGATCGATTCGGCGTCCAGACCTTCACCGCAGCTTTTGACGTGAGCGACGACGGCGCTGTGCGCAGCTTTGTCGCGGCCACGCATCAGAGATTCAGGCACATCGATGTCTGCGTGACCAACGCGGGCGGGCCGCCGGCCAAGCCGTTCCTTTCTACGACGATGGATGAGTGGGAGCGCGCGTGGCAACTCAATCTGCGCAGCATCGTGTCGTTTGCGCAGGCGGTACTGCCTTACATGCAGCAGCAGCAGTGGGGACGCGTCGTTACGCTAACCTCATACACGGTGAAGCAGCCGGTGCCGGAGCTGGTGCTTTCGAATTCCATACGCGCCGGGGTGATGGGGCTGGTGCGCTCGCTGGCCGGGCAGTTCGGGCCGGAGGGGATTACGGTGAACAATGTCGGTCCCGGGTTCACATCAACGGGTCGCGCCATGGAGATTATCGAGAAGCGCGCCGCGGCCAAAGGCATCAGCGTGGAGCAGGCCCAACACGACCTCGAACAGGACATCCCCATCCACCGCATGGCTACGCCGGAAGAAGTCGCGGCTGCGATTGTCTGGCTGGCTTCCGTGCCGGCGGCTTCGATCACCGGGCAGACCATTCTGGTGGACGGCGGTTCTTACCGCGGGCTCTAAGCCCTGAAGGCAAAGACTTTCTCGGGACGCTATAATAGAAAATGGTATTTTCGCCTCATGCAACTTAAGAAATCTTTTTATGCTGCGGCGCTTGCCAGCGTGATCCTGCTTGCTGTTTCGTCGCTGCAGGCCTCAAGCGGCGACGCTCCAGCTAGCCAGGAACAGTACCGGCTCCGGCTTTACCACCTGCACACGGGCGAGCGCATCGATGTGGTCTACCGGATCGGCAACCACTACCTTCCCGATGCGGTGGCGGAGCTCGATCACTTCCTGCGCGACCATCGCACGGGCGACGAGAAGGATTATGACGTGCGCGAGTTTGATCTGCTGCACGATCTGATGGCCCGGCTCGGACATCCGAATGGCGAGATCGATATCGTGTGCGGCTACCGGACGCCGTGGAGCAACAACTGGCTGCGCGAGCACGGACACGGCGTGGCCCTGCACAGCCAGCACATGGAAGCCAAGGCGATCGATATCCGCGTGCCAGGAGTGCCTACCGCTGAAGTGCGCGACGCGGCACTGGCCATGCAACGCGGCGGGGTTGGGTATTACGCCTCGTCGGATTTTGTGCATGTGGATGTGGGGCGCGTGCGGCACTGGTAGACTGTCCGTTCCCTGTCTGTGACTGTTGAGGTTCTTGCTTTCCCACCCTTCGCCTGTGGCTCATTCGTGCTGATACTGAGAACAGCAGATTCTTCGCTGCTCTCAGTATGACAAAGTTCATCCCCATACCAGCTTCGCTAGCCTGGGTAGGGCTGGCCTTTTGTCAGCACTGCTTCGAGCGTCTTGTCGTAGCCGTAGATATCGTTGAAGAAATGAACCGAGCCGTCTTCTTCGACCACCGCGGTCACATACAAAATCAGCACCGGGACGGGTGTGGTGAGGTTCACCTGCTGGTTGTCCGGGCCGGACTGCATCGCCTGCTGCACTTTTTCCAAAGTCCAGGGCGGCTGGTTACGCAGAAGATAGGCGGCCAGCTCGGCCGGCTTCTCGACGCGCACGCAACCGTGGCTGAAATCACGCCGCGACTGCGAAAAGAGCTGCGGCGCGGGCGTGCTGTGCAGGTAGACGTTGTATTCGTTGGGGAAGAGAAACTTTACCAGCCCGAGCGAGTTGGTTGGGCCGGGCTTCTGACGGACGGTGAGCTTTCCAGCCCGCAGCTGCGCCAGCACGTCGTCGCTTATGGTTCCGTCGGTGATGACTTTGCCGCTGAAGTCGGTGACTTCGAAGTTCTTCTTGCTGATATAGTGCCGGTCGCGCGTGATGGCGGGGATGATTTCGGCGCGCAGGATCGAAGTGGGAACGTTCCAGTAGGGGCGGAAGACGATGTACTTCATGCTGTTGGCGAAGACCGGCGTCTGCGTGCGGAGAGCCCTGCCTACGACAACGTTCATGGCCAGCGCGACCTTCTGATTCGGGCCGTAGGCGCGCAGGATGAATTCCGGAATATTGGCGACGACCGGAGGCTGCGGGAATTGCGGCGGAAGCCAGCGCCAACGCTCCAGCGCGTCCTCGAGCTGGCTGACGCGGAAGGCGAGCGGTGTGTTGAGCTGGCGGACGGTTTCCTTGTCGATCTTGCCGGTTACCGCGAGGCCGTGACGCGACTGGAAGGTCTGGACCGCCTGGACGAGCGGGCCGGAGTAGATCGTTGCATTTGTATCGACAACGGTGTCCGCATGAAGGTCGCCCAGGAGCCGCAGGCGCTGCGCGAGCTGGGGGATTCCGGCATATGCGTCACCGGGAGCGACTGTCTTTGTGACCTCCGGCACCTGCGGGCCGTCGCCTTGCGCGGCAAGCTGCTGGTAGCGATGCAGCGCATTCTCGGTGTTCTTATAGCCGGTGTAGGATGGCTCGACTCCATCGAGCACGCTCTGCACGTCGGCTGCGTGGATGACCCTGGTGATCACGAACTGCGGCAGATCGTATTTTTTCTGCTCGATGTCGATGCCGAAGTTGAAGTGCTTCGGATTAACGCGGCCGATGTGGAGGTCGGAGATGTAGCGCATCACGCCTACGGTCAGCGCGGCGTCGAAGCGCGCCATCGTGTCCGGGGTGGGCGAACCGTCGAGCGAGTGGAGACGGCTGGGCCAGCGGGATGCGTCGTAGTCGTCAGGATTGAGGCCTTTCTGCAGGCTGGCTTCGAGCAACTGAATGACGGCGAGAGCCTGCGGCGTGGGTCTTCCATTGTTCAGCCAGACAGGCGCGAAGTTCGACGCATCGTAGACGTGCTGGAAGTGCAGGCGATAGTCGGTGAAATTGGGCCAGTGCAGGTCGGCCAGATTTCCGCTGGCGGCAATCTCATGGAGGCGCGACGAGATGGCGGCCAGATCAACGCTGCTGCTCTGTTGCTGCGGCTGGGTTGCGGTCTGCGAATTGCATCCCGTGGCGGGAAGCCAGAAGGTAAGGACAACGAGGCTCAGAATTTGTCGACGTGCTGAAAGGAGCATGGCCTATTAAACCATCAACGCAAGCATGACCCGGAGAATTTCCCGGGGTTAGGCTTTCCAACAGTAAAGGGAATCCTGAGGTAATGGGTCAGTTTGGGTTTGTTTTGAAGGGGCACGACTTCAGTCGTGCCGTAACTGGCAATACATGAGCGGGGCTTTAGCCCCTGAGGGGTCGACTGTTCAAACTGCACCACTACCAATCCTGAGAATGACTGGTCAGGAAATGAATGCGGAGTTATGATCTTGCGTTGTATTTGTATTGACGCGCCGTGGCGGCTCTTCCGCTGCGGCGCTTTTTTTGCGAAAGAAGAGGGCATCCGTTTCCGGATGCCCTCTTGCTCATTTGCGAAGGGTTTCACTCTAGCTGGCGATACTAGGGCATGTAGTAACGGAAGGACGTCTCGAAGATGTTGTCGTTGCCCTTCGGGATGCCCCCGACGCCAGACCAGCCATAGCGCTCAAAGTAGCTGTACTGCAGACCAAACCGGACGCGGCCCATGGGTCCCCTGTAGAAGTCATACCAGTCGCCCAGTGTGAATTCCTCGAGGTTCTTCGTCGGGCTGCCGCAGGACCCTGCTGCGGTAGGCTGATAGCCAACCTGGGGTGAGGTGCCGGGCGCCAGTTCGATGCCGCAGCCCTTGTCGCTGATGAACGGTGATCCATAGCCAACGGTTCCGCTGCCTGACGCAAAGTAGCGACGGTAAGCGTAGTCGGTGCCGGGGTTGAAGTACACATCAAGGCGAGGCGATGCGTGGAAAACGACCGTCCCGAGAGCTGAGAAGCCATGCAGCAGGGCGAGCTGTCCGTCAGGCCGAACCGTCGTATCGGGGAGCGTGGAGGAGCCATAGTGGCCTACGCCCTGACCCCACAGTCCACTGAGGCCCAGGTCAAAGTACTTTGTTGCAGGAACATAGAGGCTGCCGCCGATGCCGCCCCCAACCGTCGCGTCGTTGTATGCGCCGGTTCCGGTTGGAACAGTGGTTGAAGTCGCATTTGGATAGACACGGTCGCGGAAAAACCGAGCAATACCGAACACTTCATAGTGCCCGTAGTGCGGTTTCTCATACACAACCTTGGCGAGAAGATCAGGAGCGAGGTTGAAGGAATACGTTGCCAGTGGCGCGGAAGAGGAGCTACCCGGAGCACCGCCGCCGTTGTATAGTCCACCACCGCTGCCAGCCGAACCGATCAGGTAGTTGGTGGCGCAAGCTACTCCAGTGCCCGTAGCCTGGCAGCTCGGAGTAAGCGTCTGCGGATTCTCTACCGAGATACCAGCCCAGAAACCGTCCTTGAAATCCCTCACCACGCGAGCGCCATACTGACGGTCCCATACGAAGCCGACGTTATACTGCGGGTCGATGGTCTGCGGCAGGAGCTCCGTCCGGTTGACAATACCTTGCTTGTTCTGAGTAGCCAGGCTCCATTGCTGACCGGCAGTGAAAATCCAGCCGTCCTCCGACTGAGCCTGAGCCCAGAGCTGGCGCTGACGGAGGACGTAGCTGTTGCTCTGGTTATTGTTGGATGTAACGCCGGCGCCGAGCCAGTCCATTTCGTAGTAGCCGCGGACTGTCCAGTCGTCGGTCGCTTTGCCTTCGGCCAAAATGGCCAGGCGCGACTGGCGGCCGGTGCCGAAGAACTCGCTCATCGCGGCGTTGTCCGATCCCTCATATGGAATCGAATTGAAGGGCGTGTTGATGTCGGCGCCAAGCGCGCGATTGCGGTAGACGGTCGCGGCTTCTATAAAGCTCCCGGTCGGCGAAAGCGTAATACCCTTGAAGTGAATCGAGTCAGGGTGCTCGATCTGCTTCTTCACCTCGGCCTGCTGGTTCTGCACTGTGGTCACGATGGACTGGGTGTTGGTCTTCAGGTCGGCGACCGAACCCTGCAAGCTGCTGACGGCCTGGGTGTTCTCACCAATTGCGGCCTGTTGCGCCTGGGCCGCCTGCTGGGCCTGAGTGGCTGCCGCCTGGGCTGCGGTCGCAGCCTGTTGGGCCTGCTGCAGTTGAGCATCGCGTTGGGAAAGCTGCTGCTTCAACGATTGTATCTGGGAGTTCTGGGAATTCATCTCCTCGCGAAGCGACTCAATCTGCGACTCCACGGAAGGCCTGGCAGTCTTTTTCGCCGGATGATGCGCCTTCTTGGTGGTAGCGGTTTGCGCGTGCCCGGCGATGACTGCCGATGCCAGCACAAGACCCGCCAGCGCTTTCAAATTCGTGTTCATTTGACCTCTCTTCAACAAACGGGTTTCTTCTATAGTTTTGAGCTGTAAGAGCTTTATTTCTGAACCAGAAGCACCACAATCGCCTTTTGGACACACGTATCAGCCCCATTGCAAAGGGCAAAAGTACCTGATCCCGATTGATGGGTGCCGCCAGTCCGTACTTAGCTTCCCAAGTGATTGTTAATATCAGGCGAATTTCCCGTGAATAACCCACAAAATCCGGAGAGTAAAATGCGGAAAAGAATTGGGTTACATGGCTCGACAGTCGGCGCTAAACAACACGGTTACAGAGGCTTGCATCCAACGGTTAAACTTCTCCTCAGACGTTGGCATGCTGGCGGATGAGGCCAAGTGCCTGACTCAATGAGCCAAGATCAGACCCAAGGCCCGCAGAATGCGTGGGGCGACCGTATTCGTGCGCTGAAAAACGTCCCGCCGGTCCTGAAAATACTTTGGGAGTCGGGGCCGACCGTTGTGGCCTGGGGACTCATTCTGCGCGTCTTTGTCGCGATCGTGCCGTGGGCCATTGCGAAGGTTGCGGCGTGGATTATCAACGGAGTTGAGCACGTTCTACGGCACCAGGGCCTGCCGCAGCATTTCTGGTGGGTGGTCGGCCTCGAAGTCAGCCTCGCGGTACTGACGGGGATGCTGACGCGCACGATCGATTACCTGGACTCGCTGCTCGCCGACCGGTATACGCACCATGTCAGCATCGAGGTCATGCGCCAGGCGGCGCAGCTCGACCTGACCACCTATGAAGACCCGGTCTACTATGACCGGCTGGAGCGGGCGCGGGTGCAGGCCACGGACCGGCTGGTGCTGATCCAGCAGATGGGCCGGCTCTACCAGCAAGTCATCACGACCCTGGTCTTTACCGCGACCCTGCTGTATTACTCGCCATGGCTGATGATACTGCTGGCGCTCGGCGTGATCCCATCGTTTCTGGGCGAGACGCATTTCGCCTTTCTGGGGTATGCGAAGAATTTTCGCCAGACTCCGGCAAAACGGCTGATGGATTACCTGCGCCAGGTGGGCGGCAGCAAGGAAGCGGCGAAAGAGCTGAAGCTCTTCAACCTGAACGAGTACCTGACGAACCGCTTTGCCGGGCTTTCGGAGCAGATTTACAAGGAGAATGTCGAGCTTTCGCGCAAGAAGCTGATCGGCGGCGGGCTGCTCGGCATTCTAGGCACCCTGGGTTACTACGGCTCCTATGCGTATGTGATCTGGCGCGCGGTGCATGGCTATTACAACATCGGGACGTTCTACTTCATTACCAACGCGATTGTGCAGGCCAGCTCGAACCTGCAGCAGGTCTTCTCGACTGCGTCGGGCATTGCGGACCAGGCGCTGTTCCTGACCGACCTGATTGCGTTCTTCGAGATAAAGCCGACGGTGCAGTCAAAGCCCAATGCGCTGCCGGCGCCGCGGCCTGTGCTGCAGGGGTTTGAGTTCCGCAACGTTTCCTTCGCGTATCCGGGAACGGAGCGCCAGGTACTGAAGAACTTCAACTTCTCGCTGCGCCCGGGCGAGCGTATTGCGCTGATCGGTGAAAACGGGCAGGGTAAGACCACGGTGGTTAAGCTCATCACCCGGCTTTACGATCCGACTGAGGGCGAGATTCTGCTCGACGGCGTGGACCTGCGCGAGTATTCGCTGGAAGACCTGCACAAGGAGATTGGCGTCATATTTCAGGACTTCATGCGCTACGAGATGACGGCGCGGGAGAATATCTCGATCGGGCGCGTCGAGATTCCGCATACGGAAGAGGAAATCGAGATCGCAGCACAGAAAAGCCTTGCCGCCGATGTGGTGGCCAGGCTGAAGCATGGTTATGACCAGACGCTCGGACGGCGTTTTGAAGGCGGCGTCGACCTTTCAGGCGGCGAGTGGCAGAAGATTGCGCTGGCGCGCGCTTATCTGCGCGACGCGCAGCTGCTGATTCTGGACGAGCCCACGGCGGCGCTCGATGCGAAGAGCGAGCTAGAGGTCTTTGAGCGTTTTGCCGAGCTGACGGAAGGCAAGATGGCGCTGTTGATCTCGCACCGCTTTTCGACGGTGCGGATGGCCGACCGCATTGTGGTGCTGGAAGGCGGCAAACTGGTCGAAGAAGGCAACCACCAGCAGCTGATCGCGCTGGGTGGGCGATATGCGGAGATGTTTGAGATGCAGGCCGCCAGCTATCGGTGAACGCTGAGAAATTCATGACGAATCAATCCCCCATCGACGTGCAGAAAGCGGAAGGCGAGCCGCCGATCCCGCTGGAAACGCTGCTGGCGGCAGCGCACAGCGCCGCGTCCGGCTGGCATGTGGTGCATCAGCCCAAAGGAAAGAGCGGCTTCGTGCAGCGTGTGGAAGCGGCGCGCGACGCGCTGGACATGCTGACCGCGGAGTTGGAAGGGTTTGAGGCCGACCCATCGGCTGGTCCCGATCCGCTGCTTGAAATACGCGAGAACCCGCGCCTGTTGCGGGCCGTAGTGATAGAAGCGTTTTCGATCCGCCGCAAGGTGGACCGCCTGCCGCGCGTTGTGCTTGGAAACCAGGCAGAGGAAACGCGCGCAACGGCGCTGGCTGCAGCGTATCTCGACGCAGCCGGCTCGCGCTGGTCGGCGGAGGCGTTTCATCAGTTCACCGATGAAGCACAGAAGGACGACCCTCTGGAGCTGCAGGAGTTGTGGGTGGTGCCGACCATGCTCAAATTCCTGCTGCTCGAATGGATCCTGACGCAAGCCAGCGCGCGCCTCCATGCGCCTTCGTCGACGGCCGCCGGCTCCGCCGAGACATTGCGCAACCGCATCAGGAGCGTGCGCGATGTCGGATATGCGGGGTGGCCGTCGCTGATTGAAGAGCAGGTCGCCTTTGAAGCCGTGCTGCAGCAGGACCCGGCGCGGGCTTATCCGCGGATGGATTTCGATAGCCGGGAGCGCTATCGCAAGCGCGTTGCGGAGATTGCCCGCTACGCCGAAGGCTCCGAATCGCAGGTGGCGGCCGCAGCCCTGGAGATGGCGCGCATGGCAGCGGAGCAGCAATTTGCAAACGAGCGACTGCGCGCCCGGCACATGCACATTGGCTACTACCTGGTGGACAAAGGCTTTCCAGACCTCGCCATGCGCGTGGGCTACCGCCCGGGACTCATCGACCGCTTACGCATCGCTATACAACGCAACGCGGATGACTTTTATATCGGCTCAATTGAAGTCCTCACCGTTCTGCTGATTGCGGTGATTCTGCTGCCGCTCATCCCGAACTACGCCATTTTCGGCGGGCTCATGGTGGCGTTCCTTTTCATGCTGCTGCCGGTGACGCAGGGAGCAGTCGACCTGGTGAACAATACGGTCACCACGCTCTTCAAGGCCAGGGCGCTGCCCAAGCTCGATTTCAGCGAAGGGATTCCGGCGGAGTATACGACGTTGGTGGTTGTGCCAACGCTGCTCGTCAACGAAAAACAGACGCGCGAGTTGGTGCAGCAGCTCGAAGTCCGCTTCCTGGCGAACCCTGATCCGAATCTGCACTTCGCCCTGCTCACCGACCTGCCTGACTCGATCACGCGTCCACGCGAGAAGGACACCGATCCGCTGGTCGATCTGGCGATACGCTTGATTCAGGATTTGAACAAGCGCTATGCGTCCGCGAAACATGGCACATATTTCCTATTGCACCGCCATCGCATCTTCAATGCGCAGCAGGGCGTGTGGATGGGATGGGAGCGCAAGCGCGGGAAGCTGCTCGACCTGAACAAGCTGCTGGTCGGAGCCTTCGATGCGTTTCCGGTCAAAGCGGGAAATCTCGACGTGTTGAAGCGCGTGCGTTACATCATTACTCTCGACTCCGACACGCAGCTGCCTCGCGGCACAGCCAATGCCATGATCGGCGCAATGGCGCATCCCCTGAACCGGGCAGTGATCGATCCGGAGAAACGCATTGTCACCGAGGGATACGGCATTCTGCAGCCGCGTGTGGGCGTCAGCGTGCAATCGGCGGCGCGGTCCAGGCTGGCGTCGATCTATTCCGGGCAGACGGGTTTCGATATTTACACGCGGGCCATCTCAGACGCCTACCAGGACCTTTACGGCGAGGGCATATTCACCGGCAAGGGAATCTATGAAGCGGCGACGCTGCATGCGGTGCTCGACCGGCGCTTTCCGCGCAATTCCCTGCTGAGCCACGACCTGATCGAAGGCGCGTACGCGCGCGCCGGACTGGCGACGGACATCGAGGTGATCGACGATTATCCCTCGCACTACTCTGCGTACACGCGGCGCAAGCACCGCTGGGTACGCGGCGACTGGCAGATTGTGCTGTGGCTCTTCGGGCAGGTTCCGGATGAGTCCGGCCATTACGTGCGCAATCCGATCTCGACAATCTCACGCTGGAAGATCTTTGACAATCTGCGCCGCTCGCTGGTCGAGCCGCTGACGATGATCCTGCTGGTGGCGGGCTGGCTCGGTCTTCCCGGCGGCGCGCTCTATTGGACGCTGGCGACGCTGCTGCTGATGTTCCTGCCGACGTTTGTGCAGCTGATCTTCACGATGGGACGCGCACTGGCCAGCGAGCAGCAGGGCGCTGTGCGCGAAGCATTTTCCGGCTTTCTGCAAAGCTCATTTATCACGCTGCTGAACCTCACTTTTCTTCCGCACCAGACGATGCTGGCGATTGATGCGATTATCCGCTCGCTGGTGCGGCGATTCATTACCGGGCAGCGGCTTCTGGAGTGGGAGACGGCGGCTGAAGTAGAGAATTCTTCGCGCCGCACGACGCCGGTGGACCGTTATCTGGCCGTCATTCCGATCTCGGCGATGATTCTGGCCGTCATCATCCTCGCCTTCGATCCGAAATCGCTCGCGGTCGCGGCTCCGGTGCTGTTGCTCTGGGGCTTTTCCGGCAGCATTACGCTCTGGCTCAACCATGCTCCGCGCGAGCAGCGGCAGCAGCTTTCCGCCGAGGAAAATTCTTTTCTGCGGCAGCACGCGGCGCGCATCTGGCGCTACTTTTATCAATTCGGCGGGAAGGACCACAACTACCTCATCCCCGACAACGTGGAAGAAGAAGGTTTGTTTGAGGCTGCCCGCGTATCGCCGACAAACCTGGGGCTGCTGCTCAATGCGCGACAGGCCGCGTGCGAGTTCGGCTTTCTTACCGTTTCTGAGTTTGCCGAACTGACGCAGGCCAGCTTTGCGACCATCGCGCGGCTGGGAAAGCTGCGCGGTCATCTCTACAACTGGTACAACACGCAGACGCTGGAGCCGCTGAAGCCGGCGACGGTGTCATCGGTGGACAGCGGCAACCTGGCGGCATCGCTTTATACCCTGCGCATGGGCGCATTGTTTCTGCTGCGCGAACCGCTCATTTCGCAGCGGCTCTTTGACGGGTTTGCAACGTATTGGCAACTGTTGAAGTTACATATCCCGGAGCTGGCCGGTAGGAACGCGCTGGCGCCGCCTGCCGCGAATGCCGGGTTGGATGAGTGGATCGCGTGGCTGCTGGAGCATGAAAACGCCTTGCTGACCGAGGCGCGCGCCACTGAGGGCGAAGCCGCGTGGTGGGCCGCAGAGATTGAAAAGCGCGCATCGGAGTTGATCACGACCTTGCAGGAATATATGCCGTGGCTGTTGCCGGAGTTCAAGCCGCTGCGCGCAATTCCGCAGATCGGCCTGCGCGAAGAGGCGATGTTTCCGTCTCTCGACGTGGCCGAAGAGTTTGCCGATCAGCTTGATGCAAGGCTGGCGCGCGCCTGGGCCACGCGCGAGGACGGCTCAAACGTTTTCCTGGGCGAACAGCTCCGAGCCCTGCTGACCCGGGCGAAAGAAAAGCTGCATGCATTGAAGCAAAGCCTGTGCGCGATCTCCGATGAAGCGCATCGGCTGGCGGACGAGATGGACTTTACGTTTCTGCTGCAAAAGGGGCGCATGCTGCTCTCGATCGGCTACGAAGTCGAGACGAAGAAGCTGCATTCCGCGTGCTATGACCTGCTGTCTTCGGAGGCCCGCATCGCGGCGTTTGTCGCGATTGCCAAAGGCGACGTCCCACAGCAGGTCTGGTTCAAGATGGGGCGCACGCACACCATGGCCTATGGACGCCCGGTGCTCATTTCATGGACCGGCACGATGTTCGAGTACCTGATGCCGTCTATGTGGATGCGGAGCTATCCGGACACGCTGGTTTCGCGCACGCTTGCGGCCGCCGTGCAGGTGCAGCGCGCTTTTGCCCGCGAACACCGCATCCCCTGGGGTATCTCCGAGTCGGGCTATGCGCAAAAGACCGAGGACGGGCACTACCACTACCAGGCGTTCGGCATCCCGCAGCTGGCGCTCAAATGGGACGCGACCGCGGGGCCGGTGGTATCGCCCTACTCTACGTTTCTGGCTTTGGGGGTGGTGGATTCCAGGGAGGCGCTGCGGAATCTGCGGCGCATCTCCGCGCATGGATGGGCCGGCGCGTATGGATTCTATGAGGCGATTGATTATTCCCAGTCTCCGCGTGAGCCGCAGCCGGTACGCGAATGGATGGCGCACCATCAGGGCATGTCGCTGCTGGCCATCCTCAACCTGCTCGACGAGGACAAGACGCAGCAGTGGTTCCATGCCAACCCGGAGCTGCAGGCGACGGAGCTGCTGCTGCACGAAAAGCCAATCAGCGAGGCGGCATTGCGGGCTGAATTCAAACAGTTTGCGCCGCGACGGGTGAAGGTCGCGCCACTCAAGAAAGCGAGCTAGGCTCTCAGCCGAGAATTTCCTTCACGCCCTGGACCATGGCTTCCGGGTTGAATTCGGCGCGGATGATCTCGTCGGGGCAGTCACTTAGCTTGGAGACACGGTAGTTGCAGATGAAGGCGATCTTCTGGCCGGGGTCTTTCTGCTTGATGTCTTCGCAGAGCTTTTCTGCCAGGGGGATGCGGCCGTCGCCCTCGACATCGACCAGCACCAGGTCAAAGCGCGACCCGGCAAAAAGCTCTTCTGCTTCGGCAATCGACAGCGTCGAAACGACGCTGTATCCCTGCAAGGTAAGGATGCGGTCACGCAACTCGCGAATGAGGTCGCGGCTGCAGACGTGAAGAATGGTCGGGGGGCCTGGGGTCACGCTGTAGCATAGCAGAGCGGCACAAGCTAAGTCACAACCGGGGCGTCAGCCATGCCCTCTGTCCCAAAAACCCGCCGGTAGCGCTCGATCTCGTCCTGCGGCCCGAGCGCTTTTTTGAAATTGTCCGAGAGCTTGACCGCGGGCCTGCCATCTGCGTCGTTGAGCTTGCAGACTAGGCTCGCCGGATCGAAGGCGTCATCGCCGCGCGGGTTGCAATTGCGGAAATCATTGGTCAGCAGCGTGCCCCAGCCGGCGCTGAATCGGATGCGCCGCTCCGGATGCCACTTCTTCTCGTCGAGGAAATCGCTGGCCTGAGAGAAGTCTTTCGGCGAAGCGCCGTTGCGCAGCGTGCCGGCAAAATGAGCATGCAGCCCAAGGATCTCGTCCACATCGAGCGAATCAGAGGCGATGAAGAGCTTCTGCTTCGGATCGCGCCCGCGCGCTTCGAGCCATGCGATGTATTCATCGCCCGCGATGAACGGATCTTTGCTGTCGGCGCGCTGCCCGGTCCAGTTTGCGACCCAGTCCGGCGCGTCGCGCAAAAACTGCGTCGTCCCGAAAGTGTCCGGCAAAAGAATGAGCAGTTCGCCCTGGTAGGTCTGCTGCCACAGATCAAGCAGACGGTATTGCGATGTCTTCAGCTCTTCGTCGCTGTTTGCCATTGCCGCCAGCGCCATCGGCAGCTCATGCGCGTTGGTGCCGATCGCTTCGAGATCGTGCTTATAAGCAAGATACGTATTCGACGTGCCGGTAAAGCTTGCTCCCAGCACGTCGCTCATTGCCTTGACGACATACTCCTGCCACAGAAAACTGTGCCGTCGCCGCGTTCCAAAGTCGCTCACGCGCAGGCAGGGAACGCCGCGCAACCGCGCCATCTTTTCCCAGAGCCGCGTCTTGGCGCGCGCATAAAGAATGTCCAGCTCCAGTTCGCTCAGGTCCTTCAATGCGGCACGCGTTCTCAGCTCGTTGACCGTTGACAGCGCATAGATCTCCCACAGCGTCGTCTCGGTCCACAGGCCCTGAAATGTCAGGACGATCTGCCCATCGCGCGTCGAAAGCTCATATTCAGAGAGACGGAAGCCGTGCTCCAGCCATTCCAGAAACGCGGGCTCAAAGATGCCGCGGCGGCCATAAAACGTGTTGCCCGCAAGCCAGATCAGCTCCGACTTGTGAAAGCGCAGGCTGCGCGTCTGTTCCAGCTGCTCCCGCAGTTCATCCACCTCGATGAAGTCGGCGAGCCGCACCTGCGTCGAGCGGTTGATGAAGGAGAACGATGCTTTGGTCCTGGGAAAATGCTTCCAGATGAACTGCAGCATCAGCAGCTTGTAGAAGTCGGTATCGAGCAGGGAGCGGGTGATCGGATCCAGTTCCCAGTTATGGTTGTGCGCGCGCCGCGCCAGGTTAATGATCACGATGGCTACACTCTACTGTAGTCGGAACACTTTTGCCGCAAAAGGTCGCTCATCCAGCATATCTGCGAAGCATTCTCTGTCTCCTTGTTACCATGAATAATGGGCCTCGGGTCCGCGATAACCAACCATGCCAATGCTGAAGCGCCTTTGCTCTATTGTTCTGGTCTTCGTCCTCACCGCCGGGCTCGCTCCCCGCGTCAGGGCCAGCGCCTATGACGCGCACCCGAAGCTTGTCATCATCCTCGTCATCGACCAGTTCCGCGAAGACTACATGGAGCGCTACCGCGCCGATTTCAAGCCGCACGGACTGCGGCTCTTCACCGATCACGGCGCGTACTTCCCCGACTGTTACTACGACTATTCGAACCTGTTCACGGCGCCGGGACACGCAACCATCGGCACCGGCGCGTACACGGACGGCCACGGCATCGGTGCAAACGCATGGTGGGACCTCGACCGCAACAAGGACCGTCCCGTCACGTCAGTCGAAGACGAGCGTTATGCCATCGTCGGCATGCCTGCCGCCAGCGATACCGGCCCCGGACGCTCCCCGCGTAACCTGCTGGCGTCTACGGTGGGTGACGAACTCCGCCTCGACACCCGGGGCGAAGCAAAGGTCTTCGGCGTCTCACTCAAAGACCGCGCCGCAATTCTGCCCGCGGGCGCAGCGGCAAACGGAGCCTTCTGGGTGGATGAAACCACCGGCCGCTACGAGACCTCGACTTACTACATGCCGCAGCTTCCCGACTGGGCCAGCGCCTTCAACGCAAGCGGACGCCTTGAGCAGGCCATGCAGGAAAGCGGCGTTCCCAGCGTCACCAATTTCGAGAACCAGGTCGGCGGCACGCCTGCCAGCATCACCTACGAGCTCGATTTCGCGAAGGCACTGATCACCGGCGAGCAGCTCGGAAAACACGATGTCACCGACATGCTAACCCTCAGCATCTCCGGCACCGACATCCTCGGCCATCGCGTGGGGCCTGACGCCGACGAGCAGCGGGTCATCGTAGACGCGCTCGATACCGACCTCGACAGTTTCTTCTCCTGGCTGGACAAGAACGTCGAAGGCGGCCTCGGAAATGTCTGGATCGCGCTCACAGCCGACCATGGCGTCGCGCCGTCGCCTGCCATTGCCGCCCAGCTGGGCATGAATGCCGCGCAGATCGATACGAAGAAGCTCGTCGCCGAGCTGAACGACGCGATAAACCAGAAATTCTCGCCCGGTGAAAAAGTGGTCTACGTGCTGCCGCGTCAGCAGCTGCCATACCTCTCGCTGAACCGGCCATCCTTCGACCGTGCCGGCATCAACGAGCAGGAAGCCGAACAGGCGGTGCAGGACGCGCTCGTGCCAGCTTTCCAGGCGCTGACGAACCTGCCCGACATAAAGCTGCCCGCGCAATCCAAGCTGCCGCCGCGGCCGGTGCTCTATCGCAGCTACACGCGCCTGCAGCTGGCCGACGGCGATCTGCCGCATACAGAATTCGGTGAGCTGCTGGCTCACAGTTACACACCCAATGGCGGGTGGTACGTGCGCGTCGTTCCCGCAGCTTTCCAGATGGGCCTCGAACAAGCCAACGGCACGACCCACTTCACGCCGTATTCCTATGACCGCCACGTTCCACTTGGCTTCTATGGCGCGCCCTTTGCTGCCGGCGTGTATCACGGGCGCGTAGAGCCGGTCGACCTTGCGGCGACATTTGCCTCGCTGCTCGGCGTCAACCAGCCGTCGTCATCGGTCGGGCATATTCTGACGCAGGCGCTCAAACCGGCGGCGGCAGTAACCTACCCCAAACCACTTCCGGCACGCGCGCACCGCGGCACACGCGCTGCGGGCCGAGCCGCAAAGGGAAATTCTCCGGCGGAAAAAGCTCCGGCCAAAAAACCAGCGGAGCAGCCCCAGCCGTGAAGCCAGACATGAAAGTCCGCTTCGCCGGCATCGAGCTGCGCAACCCAGTTATTGCGGCCAGCGGAACGTTCGCCTACGGTATTGAGTTTGAAGACATCGTCTCGCTCGATCGCATCGGCGGCTTCGTCACCAAAGGGCTTTCGCGCGAGCCCATGGCCGGGAACCAGGCGCCGCGCATCATCGAGACCGCGGCAGGCATGATCAACGCCATCGGACTGCAGAACATCGGCGTCAAGGCGTTCCTCGAAACCAAGCTTCCGGCCTTGTCCCGCTACCCCTCGTGCGGCATTATTGCGAATGTCTTTGGCTACGAGGTCGAAGACTACATCGCCGTCATCGAGGCATTGAACGAAGCGCGCGACATTACCGCCTATGAGCTGAACGCATCCTGTCCGAATACCAAACACGGCGGCCAGGTCTTCGGAACAGACTGGCGGCTGCTGGGCGAACTCGTCGTCCGCACCAAAGAAGTGGCGAAGCGCCCGCTGATCGTCAAGCTCTCGCCGAATGTCACGTCGATCTCCGCCATGGCGCGCTGCGCCGAAGATGCCGGCGCAGACGCCATCTCGCTCATCAACACCTTCGTCTCGCTTTCAATTGACGTAGAAACGCGCCGTCCGCGCATTGCCAACATCACCGGCGGACTTTCCGGTCCGGCGATCAAGCCCATTGCCGTCCGCATGGTCTGGGAAGCAGCCAGGGCCGTGCACATTCCGGTCATAGGCATGGGCGGCATCACCACTCCGGAAGATGCGGTCGAGTTCCTGCTCGCCGGAGCGACTGCCGTACAGGTAGGAACTGCCAGCTACGCCGATCCCCGCGCAGTCGAGCGCATTGCGCATGGCCTTGAGTCATGGTGCACCCGCCATCACGTCGAGCGTGTCTCCAGCCTCATTGGCGCTGTCGATATGACTCCGATAGAAAAGAAACCCGCAGAAGCCGGCGGCGCGTCGGCGAAGGTCAAGGCATGACGCTTCCGGCGAACGACCAGATCGCCACCACCGGCCCGGTGCAGGATCTTTCCACGCATCGTCTGCCGCCCGACTTCCGCGGCCGCCCGGCATGGTTCGTGCAGATCTGGTGGCTGGTGCAGGCGCTGCTCTTTCATCCCTCGCCGCAATTCATGTACGGCTGGCGGCGCTTTCTGCTAAAGCTTTTCGGCGCCAGGATCGGCAACAACGTTCTGATCCGTCCCAGCGTGACCGTCACCTACCCCTGGAAGCTGATCATCGGCGACAACAGCTGGATCGGCGACCACGTCACGCTCTATACGCTCGGCCCTATCGTGATTGGCCGCGATGCTGTCGTCTCGCAGCACTCCTATCTGGCTGCTGCTTCGCACGACTACACCAGACCATCGTTTGATATCTTCGCCAAACAGATCACCATCGAAGACGAAGCCTGGGTTGCCGCGCACTGCTTTATCGGCCCCGGCGTGATCGTCGGGCGCGGCGCCGTCGTCGGCTCCTGCAGCGTGGCCTTCAAAGACGTGCCGCCCATGATGGTCTGCATGGGCAATCCCTTAAAAGTGCTCCGCCCCAGGGTGGTCACCGACGCTCCACTGCGGGATTAATCCGGGAACTTCCTCATCAAAGCCGGCGTATTCTCTACTGGTGCGAAGGAGAGTACTGCCGTGATCAAGTTTTTACTCTGGTGTATCCTCTTCATCTTCTGCTGGCCGCTGGCCCTGCTCGCTCTGATTGCCTATCCGTTTGTGTGGCTGCTCCTGCTGCCGTTCCGCATCGTCGGCATTGCCGTGCATGGCGCGCTCGAACTGGTAGCAGCGCTCATCTTTCTGCCCGCCCGCCTGCTGCGCGCTATTTAAGCCGCGCCCGAAATGAAAAGCCCTCGCCGGAGCGAGGGCCTTTTCACGAAAACTTTCAGAGATCAGGCAGCTTTGCGCGGAAGACGTCCGCGGGCTTGCAGCACGCGCGCCTGCGCCATCGCCAGGTCAGTGATATACACCGGGGCAGGAGTCGCAATCGCCACCAGAACCCATGCCAGCGCGGACACCAGCAGTCCCACAACGGCAGCAGCCTGCAGTGTCAACACCACTTTAATCTCGCGCAGGTGCAGATTCATCACCGCCCAGTTGCGCAGCGGCTCCACGCGGTGAATGACCGACAGGGCCAGCACAAACGCAAGCATCGAGAGCGTGGCCAGGCCGATCAGCGTAACGTCCACAGTACGATGCAAACGCTGACGCGAGCGGCAGTGCTGACATTCCGCAAGATGTTGTTCGTAATCGGTACGCATTTCCGGCGAGATCCCGGAAATGTCATATCTCCAACTGGATAATATGTCGCCGATAACCTGATCGGTACAAGGAGTCATGTGAATCCGTTCTCCGCCCTAACGTCTAGCTAAGGTAACAGTTGCCCTGAGGGCCCATTTTGGCCCGAGAGCACTGCAACCAGGAGCGGCCAGGGAATCTAACTTTAGTATAAACCAGTCCGGTTACAGCACAATAGATTCTGTTGCCGTTCGTTGTTCCGCCAGCACTAACCTGTTTCCCAGCAAGCTCATACGGTCGCACAAGGCGTGCTCGGCAGCGACCCGGGCCAGCTCCGGCAAGTTGTTACACTCTGATAGATGCGCCAGAACAACATAGGACGCCTGCCCATCGTAGTGCGTTTCAAGAAATTTCGCGGCGGCGTCATTGGACAGATGCCCCACCCGCGACATGACCCGCTGCTTCACCGACCACGGATACGGTCCATCCCGCAGCATCTCCAGGTCGTGATTGGATTCCAGCATCAGCACATCGCATCCGCGAAGCTGCAGGCTGACATTCGGAGGCATATAGCCCAGGTCGGTTGCCACGCCGATACGAATGCCCTCTGCCTGAAACACAAAGCCCACAGGATCAACCGCATCGTGGGGAATGGTGAAGGCGCTGACAGAGATATCGCCGATGGAAAAATTTGTTCCGGCACGAAAATATTCCAACCCGGGAAGCGCGCAGGGATCAGCTTCGGCCTTTTCGTCAGCCTTAAGCTCTTCTTCCTCAGCCGCACACTCGGCCAGTTCTGCCTCGCGATAGAAAGGATTTTCCGCATCGGCATCGAGAGCAGTTGCGCTGGCTTCAGCTTCGGCCTTTTTTCGCGCCGCTTCCTGCTGCCGCTGCGCCAGCCATTCGGCATAAGTCAGCCGCTTGCGCGGAGTCATCCAGCGCATCCACGCCCGGTGCGTCGCCTCGGTAAAGTAGACAGGAATGCCGAGCTTCCGGGCCGTCACCTGCAATCCCTGTACATGGTCCTGATGCTCGTGAGTGATGAGGATCGCGTCCAGCGTCTCCGGGTCTTCACCCACGGAACGCATGCGCTTGAAAATCTCGCGGCAGGACATGCCCGCGTCCACCAGAATCCGCGTGCGCGTGCTGGAGACAACGGCGCTGTTGCCCTTCGAGCCGCTGGCGAGCACCGTCATTCGAACCATGTTCTTCAGAATACGCCCCTGTGGTGTGGAAGAGGTGGCAGAATCTTCGCCGGGAATCTGCTTTGACTACATACGAGGTTCCAAGCTCAAATAAATATCGATGGAACCAGGAGCACAAATGCCGACTCCCTTCGAAAGCGCACAGTTGAATCTCCAGCTGTTTGATCTTCGCCGCGAGGCTGTGCTGCGGGAGGCACGGAGCTGGTTTCTGCTTGAGTTCAACCCGGAAAGCCTGGCGGATCTTGTTCGCCTTGCCAGCAGCGAACGCAACGCTGCCTTCCGCATGGTGCTCGGTTATTGGGACATGGCTGCTTCGCTCGTAACCACCGGCGCGGTCGATGGCGACGCATTCCGCGCCGCGCACGGCGAGATCTTCGCCACATTCAGCAAAGTTCAGCCGTACCTTGCCGAACTGCGGACATTAACCGGAGAACCTGATTTCTGCAGACACGTCGAGAATGTTGTCATGGCAGCCCCGGATGTGGAAGCAATCCTGAAGCGCCGGCGGGAAGCTCTCTACGCGGCCGCCAAAGCCCGTGCGCAAGAGACGCCTGTAGAGCTTTGATGGCAGGACAACGATGTTCGGCCCTGATCCCTATAAGGTACGCGACGACCGCGGACACATCGCCGGCAAACGATAAATCGGCTTCATCCATACCGTTGGCGGCAGAGCGCCATCCACTCTGCCGCGCGTCCCCGGCGATCGGGAAACCTCGTCGATAAAATCGCGCCCCATACCGCGCCCTGCAGGTCGCGCGCTGCGAAGAATGGTTTCAACCGTTCGAGATCGAAATCGCCGCCATAGCTCGCTAGCGCAGTCAACCTGTCTTCCCCTGAGGTGCGCACATAACAGGCCAGGTCCCATTCGATCGGCCCGCGGCATGCATCTTCAAAATCCGTCCACACCAGACCTCGGCTCGTCTTGAGCACGTTTTTCTTGTGCGCATCGCCATGCAGCGGCTGCTCCGTCAGCCCGAGCGAGTCAATCTGCGCGGCAACCTCGAAATATCCGCGCCGCAACGTTGCCAGATCTGCGTCACTCAGCGCATGCCACCGCTCGACCTCATCGAGCCACTGGGGAATCTCGGTAAACGGGCTCAAATACCGCAGTTCGCCGGGGTAACTGCGCAGCTCGACATGTAGTTCACGCAGATGCGGACCAGTATCTGAAGCCGTAGCCGTGTAGCCGCGATCATGCTCTACAAATTCCCAGAATGTGAGGGCCAGCCCGTCGTGCAGATGCGGCCCCGCAGGGAGTTGCGCGCTTGGTGGGACCACAGGAAAATTCCGGCCGGCGAGAAACCCGGCAAGGTCGAGATCGAGCGTCAGCCATCGCTCTGCCGGTTTCCGCACCAACCCCGTGGTGGTGGCCACCCGCGCCACTACCGGAGCAGGCTTCAATCGCACGATCACATTGCTGCCATCGGCCAGCAGATCGGGCTCATCGCACCGCAATCCAAATGCGCCTGCAACTGCCGTGGCTGCGCCCACCGCGCGTCTGCTGAGACTGTCCATTCTGTCATCGTAACCGGAACTGCATTTGGGGCTGCATTGGGGCTGCATCGTTCAAGCGCTAGAATGATCATGCACTTCTGATCCGCAAGAGGAGGAACAGCTCATGCCAGCAGCGCCCACTCAGACAAGCAGCTTTGCAAAATTCGACCTCTCTCACGAAATCACGGATTCGGAGCAGAAGAAGCCCTGGCAGTCGGGCCTCTATGCCAAGACCCTTTACAAGAGCGACGACTTCCGCACCGTTCTCATCACCATGCAGCGCGCCGCCCACATGAAGGAACATCATACCGACGGCACTATCTCGATCCAAGTTTTGAAGGGCTCCGTCCGCGTGAATGCGCAGGGGCAGGTCCACGAATTAGTTCCCTACGGCCTGTTCACCCTTGCTCCGTCGATCAAGCACGACGTGGAAGCCCTTGAGGACGCGGCCTTCCTGCTCACCATTTCCTGGCCAAGCAGCGAAAAACTGCGCTCGCTCGAACACCGTGGCTACGGCAGCTAGAAGCTCATTCGTATGTATAAAAACCGCGCCCGCTCTTGCGCCCCAGCCATCCCGCGTCCACCATGCGGATCAGCAACGGACACGGCCGGTATTTCGGATCTCCCAGCCCGTCCTGCAGCACGCGCATGATATCGAGACACACATCGAGACCGATGAAATCGGCCAGCGTCAGCGGCCCCATGGGATGCGCCATGCCCAGCTTGAAGACTTCGTCGACAGCCTCAGGAGTGGCCACGCCTTCCATCACCGCGTACATCGCTTCATTCAGCAGCGGCATCAGCACGCGATTCGAAACAAAACCCGGCGCGTCGTTCACCTTAACCGGAGTCTTGCCCAGCTTCTCCGCTAAATCCTTCACCGTGTCGTACGTCGCCTGCGAAGTCTGGAGCCCGCGAATCACCTCGACCAGCTTCATCACCGGCACAGGATTGAAAAAGTGCATGCCGATTACCCGCTCTGCACGCTGCGTCTGCGCGGCCAATTTTGTAATGGAAATCGAGGAGGTATTGGATGCGAGGATGACATTGGTCGCAAGCATCTGATCGAGTTGCTTGAACAGGGCTGACTTGACCTCGAAGTGTTCGGTGGCGGCCTCGATGGCGAATGTGACACCGGCAAGGTCTTTGAGGTGCGTAGTGAGGGTGATGCGCGAGCGAGCCTCATCTGCTTGTTCCTGCGTGAGCTTCCCCTTCGAAACTTCGCGGGCGATGTTTGTACGGATGATTTCTAGGCCGCGGTATAAGGCAGTCTGATTAATGTCAGCAAGCAATACCTCAAATCCACTTCGCGCAAAGACATGCGCGATGCCGTTCCCCATTGTCCCGGCGCCAAGCACGCCGACCATCCTGATCTCACTCACTCCCATCACCTCTGCAAAACAAATGAGTGTATCAGTTCACGCGCACCAGGAGCGCCGTGACGTTGTCGCCGCCGCCGGAATCATTCGCCTCCTGAATCAGCCTTCCGCACAGCGCCTGCAGGTCAGAGGCGTCGCCGCTCAACAGCTCCGCCAGCCGCATTTCGGAAACCTCTTTTGTAAGCCCGTCCGAGCAGAGCAGAAAGAGATCGCCGTGCTCGGTCGGCATCTCCTGAATGTCGGGAGTCACCGTCGGCCTGGTTCCGATTGCCCGCGTAATCACGTTGCGCAGCGGAGACAGCTCCGCCTCAGCGGGCGTCATCCGCCCCATCCGAACCTGCTCGTCTACCAGCGAGTGGTCCTGCGTCATGCGCTCCAGCATGCCCGCGCGAAAACGATAGCAGCGGCTGTCGCCCACATGCGCAATCCACACGCGGCCCTCGCGCACCAGCAACGCCACCAGGGTTGTGCCCATGCCGTGCAGCGCAGCCTCCCGCTCGGACCGGGAAAAGACCTGCAGGTTCGCTTCCGCGATCTGGCCGTCAAGCGACCGCCGCGGATCGTCCACGGTCTGCGCATTGCAGAGACCGTGGATCATAGCTGCGACCGCGGTCTGGCTTGCAACCTCACCGGCCGCCGCCCCGCCCATGCCGTCGCAGACGACAAAGACACCCGTCTCTGCACAGAATCCGTAGGCATCTTCATTCGCGGAGCGGACACGCCCCACATCCGTCAGCGCTGCTGTTTCCAGGAGAATTTGTTCGTGAGGCATCGCAAAATTGACGTGCGTATTAACGATACACAAGAAGGACAACACTTCGCATCCGTGTACAGCGCAAAAAGCAAAAGGCTGGCCCATCGGCCAGCCTCAAATGCAGATAAGAACAAATTATGTTTTCGATCCCGCGCTCTCAAGCTTCGACAGCGCCTCGGCAATCTTGCGATTCGCCTCTGCGTATTTCTCGGGATCTTCGCCTGCCTCATTCCACATCTTCTGCCCGCGATCGAGCTGCTCCTGCGCACGCGCCGTATCAATCTCCTCCGGCTTCAGCGCGCTCTCGGCAAGGACCGTCACGCGCTCGGGAAGCACCTCGACAAATCCCCAGTTGACATTGTAGCGCTGCTCGCCCGCGTGCCCGCCATGCAGCCGCACTTCGCCTGCGCCCAGCTCAGCCAGCAGCGGCGTGTGCCCGAAGAGCACTTCGAGATAGCCGGAGCGCGACGGCAGCTCCACCGCATCCGCCGTCGTGTCGACGAGGATGCGTTCCGGAGTCACCAGCCGTACTTGCAGTTGATCTGGCATAGTCTATGCAGTCGCCTTTATCTTCTCAGCCGCTTCGAGCACGTCTTCAATTGATCCCTTCAGATAGAAGGCCTGCTCGGGAACGCTGTCATGCTTGCCGTCGAGCACTTCCTTGAAGCTGCGCACCGTGTCCTCGATCTTGACATAGCGTCCCGGGATGCCCGTGAACTGCTCCGCCACATGGAAAGGTTGCGAAAGGAAGCGCTGGATCTTGCGCGCTCGCTGCACAGTGAGCTTGTCTTCTTCGGAGAGCTCGTCGATGCCGAGAATCGCGATGATGTCCTGCAGGTCCTTGTAGCGCTGCAGAATGCGCTTCACGCCCTGGGCCACGTCGTAGTGCTCCTGCCCGACGATGCGCGGCGCAAGAATGCGCGAGGTCGAAGCTAGTGGATCGACGGCAGGATAGATGCCGAGCTCCGATAGCGGACGCGAAAGCACCGTCGTCGCATCCAGGTGAGCGAAGGTCGTCGCCGGAGCCGGGTCGGTAAGGTCGTCTGCCGGAACATACACGGCCTGCACCGATGTGACAGAGCCTTTCTTGGTTGAAGTGATCCGTTCCTGCAACTCGCCCATTTCAGTCGAAAGGTTCGGCTGGTAGCCGACGGCGGAGGGCATGCGGCCCAGCAGCGTCGAGACTTCAGAGCCTGCCTGCGTGAAGCGGAAGATATTGTCGATGAAGAGCAGCGTGTCCGTCCCCTCGTTGTCGCGGAAATATTCGGCAATGGTCAGGGCGGAAAGCGCCACGCGCAGACGTGCGCCGGGCGGCTCGGTCATCTGACCATAGATCAAAGCGGCCTTCGACTTCTTGAAGTCCTTGAGGTCAATTACACCCGCTTCCTGGAACTCGACCCACAGGTCGTTGCCTTCGCGGGTGCGCTCGCCGACTCCGGCAAAGACCGAGAAGCCGCCGTGCTTGAGCGCAACGTTATTGATCAGCTCCTGAATGATGACCGTCTTGCCCACTCCCGCGCCGCCAAAGAGCCCGGTCTTGCCGCCCTTCAAAAAGGGTTGGATCAGGTCGATGACCTTTACGCCCGTCTCGAACATCTCTTCGTGCGTCGATTGCTCATCGAACGCCGGAGCCGGACGGTGGATCGGCATATGAACCTTCGCATTCACCGGTCCAAGGTCATCCACCGGCTCGCCGATCACGTTGAGCACGCGCCCCAGCGTCTCATGTCCCACGGGAACGGTGATAGGCCCGCCCTGGTCGATGGCGTTCATGCCGCGCACCATGCCCTCGGTGGCCTCCATGGCGACGCAGCGCACGCGGCCTTCGCCCAGGTGCTGCTGCACTTCCAGAATCACGTTGACGGGGTGGGGAACGGTGAAGCCGTCGCTCACCACGCGCAGCGCCTGATAGATCGGCGGCATCTTCGCCTCTTCAAACTGCACGTCCACCGCCGGCCCGGCGATCTTAATGACTTTGCCAATATTCTCTGCCATAAAAATTCTTTCTCTCTACAGTGCGGCTGCGCCGCTCACAATCTCGATCAGTTCCTTGGTAATCGCTGCCTGACGCGCGCGGTTCATAGCCAGCGTGTAATGATCAATCAGGTCCGACGCATTGTTCGTCGCCGAATCCATCGCTGTCATGCGCGCCGCAAACTCCGCAGCCGCCGATTCCAGCATCGCGTGGTACAGCTTGGTGGCGACGTAGCGCGGCAGGATGGCGGCGAACAGCTCCGTCGGGAGCTGCTCGTAGATGTAATCAATCTCTGCCGTTCCAAAGCGCTTTGCTTCTTCCTCGGCCTCCTGCGCCGCCGCCCTGGCTTCTGCCTCGTCTAGGCTGATGCCGGCAGAGACCGCGGCTTCCGCGGCGCGCTCGCGCTCTTCACGCGTCATCTCTACAGCGTGCGCCACGTCCTGCTTGCCGATTTCCACGATAGGCAGAATGCGCTCAACAACGACCCGTTGCTGAATTACAGACTTGAACTCGTTATAAACCACGTAAACCGCGTCGATTTCTTCGCGCGTGTAGAGCGAGACAATCTCCGCGCTCAGTTCGCTGACCCGATCGAACGAGAGCTTGTGCAGGATGCCGTGATACCAGTCGTCCGTAATTTCAACGGAATTGTTACGCCGGCGCTCGCCGCGCGGAGCACGCTCCTCGCTGTGCTCGTCCTGCTTCTGCGCGTCCCCTTGCTTCTGCGCATTGATGTATTGCGCCGCGGGATAGCGCCGCCGCAACATATCTCGGCCTTTACGTCCAATCGCCTCGATGTCGATCTGCTGCTCTTTGTGCGCGGCGATGAAGTTCGTCGCGGCCTTTACGATATTGGCGTTGAAAGCGCCGGCAAAACCGCCTTCGCCGGATACAACCACGACCAGCACATTCTTCTCCGGACGCGTCAGCAAGAGCGGATGCCGCACCTCACCCGTCTCCGGATCAAAGATCTCAATCCGGTGCTTGAGCGATTGCAGCACGCTCGCCATCATCGTCGCATACGGACGTGCCGACAGCGCCCGCTCCTGCGCACGGCGCAGCTTGGCCGCGGCCACCATCTTCATGGCCTTGGTGATCTGGCGCGTGTTCTTGATACTGCGAATGCGCCTTCTTAAGTCGAGAACGTTTGCCATTCTTCCCGCCGGGTTCTTCCCGAAATTACCTCAATAAAAAATGGTTGTCATCGTGGGCGGAGCGCAGCGAAGTCGAAGGATCTGCTGTCCGTCTTGGTTACTGCCACACTCAACTCGCTTACACCGCTCTCGAATCCTTGACGGGGCACGGCTTTAGCCGTGCCCCGTCAAAACCAACCACCGCTTACTTCGCCATCACCTGCGCCGACTCATGCTCCGCGAAGAAGTTCTGCTTATACTCGTTCACTGCGTCCTTCAGGCGGTTGCGCAAATCATCATCCAGCGCCTTCTTCTCGCCGATATCCTTGAGCAGCGCTGTCTGCGCCGAATCCAGATACTTATGGAAGCCGTCTTCAAACGAGCGAATGGCTTCGACCTTGACGTCGTCCAGCAGCCCCTGCGTTCCGGCAAAAAGAATCGCCACCTGGTGCTCCGCCGTCAGCGGCTGGAACTGCGGCTGCTTCAGCAACTCGGTCAGGCGCTGGCCGCGGTTGAGCTGGTTCTGCGTCACCTTATCCAGATCGCTGCCAAACTGCGAAAACGCAGCCATCTCGCGGTACTGCGCCAGATCGAGCTTCAGTGTCGAACCCACCTGCTTGATGGCTTTCATGGCCGCCGAGAAACCGACACGCGACACCGAAAGTCCGACGTTCACCGCAGGACGAATGCCCGAGTTGAACAAATCAGTTTCAAGAAAGATCTGCCCATCGGTAATCGAAATTACGTTTGTCGGAATGTAGGCCGAAACATCGCCCGCCTGGGTTTCGATGATCGGCAGCGCGGTCAGCGAACCGCTGCCCTTTTCCTTGCTCAGCTTCGAAGACCGCTCCAGCATGCGCGAGTGAAGATAAAACACATCGCCCGGATACGCTTCGCGGCCCGGCGGACGGCGCAGCAAGAGCGAAATTTCCCGGTACGCAACCGCGTGCTTCGAAAGATCGTCGTAGATCACCAGCGCATGCTTGCCCTTGTCGCGGAAGTACTCACCGATAGACGTGGCCGCATATGGCGCAAGATAGAGCATTGGAGCCGGCTCAGAGGCAGTCGCCGCCACAACGATGGTGTAATCCATCGCGCCGTTTTCCGTCAGCGTTTGGACCACCTGCGCAACCGAGGACCGCTTCTGCCCGATTGCGCAATAGATGCAGATCAGGTCGTTCTTCGCATTGTTGATGATGGTGTCCAGCGCAATCGCCGTCTTGCCCGTCTGACGGTCGCCAATGATCAGCTCACGCTGTCCGCGGCCGATCGGAATCATGCTGTCGACGGCCTTGAGGCCGGTCATCATCGGCTCGCGCACAGACTGGCGATCGACCACGCCCGGAGCAATCCGTTCGACCGGAAGCGTCTCTGTAGTGTTGATTGGTCCTTTATCATCGATGGGCTGGCCCAGAGCATCGACCACGCGGCCAATCATCGCCTCGCCTACCGGCACGCTCAAAATCTTTCCTGTGCGCTTGACCTGGTCGCCCTCGCGCAGCTCGGTGTAATCGCCCATCAGCACGGCGCCCACCTGCTCTTCTTCAAGGTTCATGGCAAGCCCGGCCACTCCGTGCGGAAACTCGATCATCTCGCCATACATAACCTTATCGAGGCCGTGAATACGCGCAATGCCGTCGCCGAGAGAGATGATCGTGCCTACCTCATCCACGCGGATCTTCGCGTCGTAATTCTGAATCTGCTCTTTCAGGAGCTGTGTGATTTCGTCTGCTTTAATCTGAGCCATGCTTCACTTTCCCAACAGAATCCTTAAATTGTCATCCGGCCAAAGTCGCGCAGCATCCCTTTGATTGTCATCCCGACCGGCGCGCGTAGCGCATAGCGGAGGGACCTGCGGCTCCTTCAATCAGCTGACAAGCTGCTCTTTCAGCCGGTCCAGCCTCCCCTTGACGGAGCCGTCATACACTGTGCTGCCGACGCGCACCACCACGCCCCCCAGCAGCGATTTGTCTTCGTAGTACGTGGCCTGCACTTGCGTTCCGGTCAGCGCCGCTACCTGCTGCTCAATTCCCCGCCGTTCGTCTGCCTCCAGCGGCCGCGCGGTGGTCACGTGCACCTCAGAGATGCCGAGCCGCTGGTTCACTTCCTTGCGGTACTCCACGAGGACATCATCGAGCACGTTCAGCCGGTCATGCTGAATCAATACCGCAAGAAAGTTGCGCACCTGCTGCGCCATTCCCAGCCTGCCATTCAGCTTGTCGAGGATGTCAACCTTCTGGTCAGCGGGAAACGAGGGATCGAGAAAGACTTCGCGCAGATCGGCGCTCTCGCGCCACGCGCCGACAAAATCGTCCAGCTGCCGCTGAACATCGTGAGCATTCAGATGCGCTTCAAACACGACATCGGCAAAGGCGCGGGCGTAAGGAGCGGCAATCGCAGCCATCAGTTCTGCCCTCCCTTGCTCTGCGTGCTGCCCAGGTCCGCGGCAAAATTCTGCACCAGAATGCGGTCCGCATCCGCGCCCAGATGAATCCGCTGCAGCGCCCGCTCAACCGCCAGATCGGCGGCAAAGCGCTTCAAGTCTCTTTGCGCAGCCGAGCCAAAGCCCTCAATCTCGTGCTCGGCAGACTCGATAATCCGCTTGCGCTCTTCCTCGATCAACGCCTTGATGCGCTTCTCGTCTTCCAGGCTGTCGTGTTCAGCCTGCCTGCGAATGGCTTCGATCTCGGCATCCAGCCTCGCCAGCCTGGCCTCGACGGCGCTCAGGCGCTTCCTGGCTTCTTCAGTCGCCGCTTGTGCCTCAGCCAGCTCCTTCTGGATCGTCTCCGAGCGTGTGCGGAAGGCCTTAGGCAGCACTTTGACCAGGAACCAGATAATCCCAGCCCAGATGATCGCGGAATTAATGTCCTCGAAGATCTTCGCCGCCGTTTCGGTGTCTATGTGCATCACCCTGGCGATCCACTGGACCGAAGCCGAATGACGATACTCCTCTTCCTCGCTGTGGGTTTCAGGCGCATCCATCTTTTCATACTGCGAATGGACATTCGGAGGCGGCGCAGGCTTTTCGTCACCGAAAAGGCGCGGGGTTGCGCCTGCCAGCAGAACCAATGCGGCAAAAAGTACAGCAACCCTGATCTTCAAACTCCGTTTCAACGGGCACTCTCCACGGGAGCCACGCCTGCCGGAAGAATGGCTTGAAGAATCTGTGTAGCCAGCTGCTCGGTCGAGCCTTCAATCTGCTTACGCGCTTCGACGGCCTGCTGCTTCAGTGCGGCCTCGGCGCTGCGGACGCGCTCCTGCGCCGCCAGGCGTGCCGACGCCAGCGCATTGTCGCGCTCCGTATTCCATTGCTTGATGAGCTGCTCGCGGTGGCGGAAAATCTCCGCCCGCGCGGCCCGCAGCCTGGCCTCGTATTCCTGGGATTTGGCATCGGCAGCGGCAATCGCGTCGGCGGCCTTTTCTACCGCCCCCTTTGTGCGGGCACGACGCTCGGCCAGCATGCGCGTGAGCGGGCCGTACAGCAGGACCCGGTAGGCCACCACCAGCAGGATGAAAACAATGATCGTCGGAATCGAGCCGATAATCAGATCGCCGAGTTGGTGCAGAATCTCGTCCATGCTTTCGCGGTTCTTCCAGGCCGCTGAAGCATCTCAGACAGGCCGTTTCATGCGTGCCGCCTACTATCCACACCTTTTCCAACGCCTTGCGACTCGCTTCGGCGCACTTTGGCAGCCTCTTTAAGCCCTTTGGAAGTCTGATCTGGAAGGTATTGCGGAACCTATGGTTGTAACAGAGTGAAAAATAAGGTGTCAACGCGGGGGAGACACTTACCCTCTAGATGTACCATAACTCGCGGATTTCTGCAGAATAACGCTTGACTCGCCCCGGTGCGGGCGTAGACTTAAACCATCACCTATGACCCGGTTCAGGGTCCAACGGACCGGGCGACTGGGAATCTCCACCGCTCCCCCTCGCCCGGTCCGTACTTGCGTCCACCCGAAATTCCCTGTACCGCCCCAATAACGACGCCGGCCCAGCCACCGTCATACGCACGGTATTGTCAATAAATTGCCGGTCGCGCAGCACCGCGCCCGCGCCCAGCGCCGCCAGAACCTCGCCCTTTGCCTGCGGAATCGTAAAGGTCTGCTCGATGACCGGATCCGCGGTCAGCTCTGCGTCAATACGCGCCAACAATGCTTCGATCCCCAGTCCCAGCTTGCCTGAAGTAGCAATCGCCCCGCTTGCGATCAATTCCGCCCGGGCCTCTTCGGAGAGCCGATCGATCTTATTCATCACTTCCAGGCGAGGCTTATCCAGAACACCCAGTTCCCCGAGAACTTTTTCCACTTCGGCCTTCTGCTCGTCGCGCACCGGACTGGAAGCATCGCGTACATGCAGCAGAATCTCAGCCTTCTGCACTTCTTCAAGCGTCGCTCGAAACGAAGTGACCAGCGTGTGCGGCAGGTTGCGGATAAACCCTACCGTATCGGAGAGCAGGACTTTTCTCCGCGAAGGCAGCTGGATGGCCTTTAATTTCGGATCGAGCGTGGCAAACATGCGCGCCGACTCCAGCACGCCCGCCTTCGTCAGCGTGTTAAACAGCGTGCTCTTTCCCGCATTGGTATAGCCCACCAGGGCCACAGCCGGCACCGGGACTGCCTCGCGGCGCTGCCGCTGCTGTCCGCGAACCCTCCGCACCGCCTCCAGATCCTCTTTTACCTGCACAATGCGCCGCTGGATTTTCCGCCGGTCGGTTTCCAGCTGGGTTTCGCCCGGACCTCGGGTGCCGATACCGCCGCCCAGCTGCGACATGGATCTACCGCGCCCGGCCAGTCTGGGCAGCATGTATTCCAGCTGCGCCAGCTCCACCTGCAGCTGGCCTTCACGCGTGCGCGCGTGGCGGGCAAAAATGTCGAGAATCAGCTGTGTCCGGTCCAGCACGCGGCCAGGCAGCCGCTCTTCCAGGTTGCGCAGCTGCGTGGGACTCAGGTCGTGGTCAAACAATATAACGTTGGCGTGGGTTGAAGCGGCCACGCCGGCCAGCTCATCCACCTTGCCGCTGCCGATCAGGGTTGCGGGATCGGCCTTAGGCCGCCGCTGAGTGACCTCGCCGGCAATCTTTGCGCCGGCGCTGACGACCAGCTCGCGAAACTCCTCCATCGAAGAGTCATGGTCCAGAGGAGCTGGCCCGCCAGAAGCCGTTTCCGCGTCCTCAAGGCCAGCGGAAATGCGCGCAGCGTCGCGGGCGAGCAACGCCGCGGGCGGCAAAGGAGAACGTCGCATGGCGAACTCCACCCCTACCAGTAGCGCGCGGTCTTCTCCGCTATCGGTACTTATGCGCTGAAGCTCACCCACGAAACGCCGTTCCTGAACTCCTGGCTGTTATGCGCTCTGAGATTCTGTCGAGGAACCCGGGGCAGCACCGCTCCCGCCCGGGTGCCCGGCAGGATGAGCCGAAGGCGGCCTGTGTTCGGTATGCAGCACCGAACGCGAGCTGACCACGGTCGAGATGGCGTGCTTGAAGATCAGTTGTTCCTGGCTATTGTTCTCCAATAGCACGGAGTATTTATCGAAGGAGCGAATCTTTCCCGTCAGCTTTACACCGCTGACCAGATAGATGGTGATGGGGGTTTTATCTTTGCGGACCGTATTAAGAAACGTGTCCTGGATATTCTGTGCCGGCTTGTTGTCCATGTGCCGATCTCCTGTCATTTTCACCGCGTGGGATTCGACTGCTGCAAACGCTAAAGCTCATGCCAATGCCCGAAGGCGATGCAAGGTTGTAAAAACAATACGAGGTTGGGATAGATCGGGCAAGTAGTGCTGCGTATTCTGTTTCATGACAGCAGCGTCGATTCCACCCGATCCAAAATCTCAACCTATCAACGAGACAAACTGCACCTCAGATGAGTGAGATGCTGTTTTGAGCCAGGGGATGTCTCATCCCCCCAACATATTTTCCGAACTTTCAAATAGTGACACTTGCGCTAGCTTCGTTACATACGAGCGACACATCCTCAGTTCGGAAAAACTCCGCCTACTGGTGTTTAGGATGCCTGGCATGCACAACATGCCGCTTCCGGTGCTTCCTGTGATTCTCCGGCTGCTTCGATGAGGTGGCCGCTGCTGCCGTCGGTGCAGGCGGAGGCGCTGCGCTGGGCGGTTCAATCTTCTTGACGATCACCCCTTCCAGCCGGAAGTTCAGCGTCGTCAGGTTCACCGGCCGCGCCGCCCCTGTCGCCGGATCAATGGCAATCGTGTCATCTGTCGCTGTCTTCAGGGAAAACACCGGCTCTGTGCCGATCTTGTCGAAGGTCTGCATGCCGACCTTTACCGGCAGATATCCCTGCAGATTGCGCTGCCGGTAAGCCGTCTCATAGCGGTGCTTTCTGGTGTTCCAGGTAAAGATGCGCACCTGGTCAAAGTCGTATGGAAGCCCGTCTTTATACGGGCTCATCACCGTCACGTACTCCGGCACCTGCCCGTTGGGGAAGCTCGATTCCGGATCGTTCACCGTCGTCAGCTGATACGCGCCCACAATTCGCTGCCCTTCGGCATATCCGGCAATGGCATCCGGCACGTCTACGTCCAGACGCCGCGAGAGCATCCAGCCGACGCGCCCCTGCGCATCCCGGACCAGCCACCAATCCTCCAGCGGCGGCGGCGGCGCGGCCGGAGCTTTATCCGTGGCCTTCTCAACCGCCTTCGATATCGGTTTAGGGGCCGGCGGCAGAGCCTGCGGAGGTGTCTCCTTCGGCACCGAAGCGCGCACCAGCATCTGCAGCTTATCGTTCTCGGGAAGCAGGTAGAAGCGGTCCTCATGCCGTCCCGGCTTCACATGCAGGTAAAGATCGTCGCGCAGCGTCGCCGTCGCAATCACCGGATCGCTCTCATGCTGCTTCGCCAGCTGGGCAAACTGCTCATAAGTGTTCTGGTCAATGACGCCGTGCTCCTCGATCCAGCCCACCTCGCCTTTGTCCGTCTTGACCTTGAGAAAACGCCGCTCCTTTTCGACAACCTGCAGCCGCTGCCCATTCGTAACGTTGGCAACCCGATTGGAAACCGCAGCCACGCGATCGCGCAGAAATGTCTCCTTCGCGACGACGTATACATATTCCGCGGGGGGCTTAGGGCGCAGACGATTGCAACCGCCCATCACCATGAACAGCAAAAGAACCGGCAAGAGGCGCAGAAGCGCAGGAGAAGACTGGCGAGAAACCATGCTCACTGAATTCATCAAGAGAGAAAGCAGCAGCCTGCTGACCCTCCAGTTCTGAGCATAGCATTGACGACACACGCGCAGCGCACACGCCCGTGCCTTCCGGGATGCCTCATCCTCAAAATCACTTTGCTTGTCAGAACCCGCTCCTGACAACACGCCATGGAAATCGCCAGCGACGAGCAGGTGGCAGAATCTTGAGCGATATTGGTTGAGCCTCTTTCTTCGCTCAGAGAGCGGCGGCAGGCGCAGCTCTAATGCGTGGCCGCAATCGCGCTGGCTAACGTCGGGTCCGTCCCCGTAGTCTCGCTGGCAAACGTATCCAGCTTTCCCGGAGTGGTCGTGTCGATCTGGAATACCTGCATGTCAGGACTTCCGCCGGCGCACGCCACCGCGATATAAGTTTGGGTATTGTCTTCCGCAATATCGACCGGAGCCGAGCCCGTCGTATACGGTGAACCCGAAAGCGCCGTCAGCGATCCGTTGGCCGCCAGCGTAAAGCCGCTGATAGTTCCATCCGTCCGGTTGGTCACGTACACATAACTTCCATCGGCAGTCACCAGCACCTGCGACGGCCCCAGCCCGGTCTTGACCGGCGACGTGGAAAGCTCTGTCAGCGTGGAACTGCCGGTCGTGTTGATGTTCAGCACGCGCAGCGAATTGATCCCCGTTTCCGTAACGAAGAGATATTTGCTGTTCGGATCGCTGGACAGCCCCAGATCGGCATTCGACGACCCCTTTGGGGTAAGGATCTGATTCAGCTTGGTGATGACGCCCGTAGTCGTATTGAACGTAAGAATATCGACCCCGCTCGTGCCGAGCGAGATAAACACATACTGTCCATTCGGGGTGATGTACAGCTTGTTCGTGCTGCCGGCGTCGAGCGCAACCGCATTTCCCGCCGTAGTCAAAGCGCCGGTGCTGGTATTGATGCTGAATACATAGACCGCCGGGCTCAGGTCTGCGGCTATCAGCCAGTTCCCTGTGGGATCCACCTGCATGGTGATCGGGCTTACCCCGGTCGCAACAGGGCTGCCGTTGTTTGCCACCGAGATCGTTCCGTTTGAATTGATGGTGTAAGCGTAGATACCGCCGGAAATGCTTCCGATATAGAGAAACGTGTTCTTGGGCGTGACCGCCAGAGTGTTCGGCGGCAGGCCTGTCGCATAGGGCGAATTCGACAGTACGCTCAGCGCGCCGCTCGCAATCGTGAAACCAGCAACCGAGCTGACGCTGGTTGACGAGTTGGCAACATAGAGATAATCCCCGCTGCTGGTCGAACCGCAATTCGTCGTGCAAAGCGGAGGGAAAAACTTTCCCCCACACGAGGACAAAGCCAGAAGCCCAGTCATGCAAACCAAATAAAAATGCCGTACCTTCAATCCAACTCTCACTCGTCCGACTCTCTCGTTCTCATGATCTCAGAACAGTGTGCTGCGCCTCTTCGATATACTGCGCTCACCCTATGCGCAATTCTTTCTGCCTTCTCTTGGTGATATCACTGCTTGCACCCTTTTGTCGTGTTGCCCACGCCGCGGACCATCCTTCCTTCTGCAACCAGTGTGTCCACGCCGACGAAGATTTCCTCGCCTCGGACGTTCTCCACGGACGCGGCAGCGCCACCCGTGACGAGCACATCGCCGCCACATGGGCTGCGTCCCAGTTCGAGAGCTTCGGCCTCGAACCCGGCGGCGACAACGGCGCCTTCATCCAGAAAGCGCCTCTGCCAAACCCGCTTCCCGACCGCATCAAACAATATCTATCCAGGTACGAAGACACACCGCGCACCGAAACGTGGAATGCCGTCGCCATTCTTCGGGGTTCCGATTCAAAGACGCAACAGGATGCCATTCTGCTCACCGCGCACCTCGACCATCTCGGCATCGGCCCCGCCGTCAACGGCGACGCCATCTACAACGGAGCCGATGACGACGCATCAGGCACCACTGCCGTCATCGAACTGGCGCGCACGCTCAGCCAGGAAAAGCGCCCCAAACGCACCATCATTTTCGCGCTTTTCGGCTCAGAAGAAATCGGAGGCTTCGGCAACAGCTATTTCATGGAGCACCCGCCGGTCCCGCTCGACCACATCGTCGCCAACCTCGAATTTGAAATGATCGGCCGCCCCGACCCTGCCGTCCCCGCAGGCAATTTCTGGCTCACCGGCTACGAGCGCTCGAACCTCGGCCCCACGCTGGCAAAACACGGCGCTCATTTAGTCGGTGACCCGCACCCCGGCCAGAAATTCTTCCAGCGCTCCGACAACTACGCGCTGGCCAGGCGCGGCATCATCGCCCAGACCGTCTCCAGCTTCAACCTGCACAAGGACTACCACCGGCCCAGCGACGAAATCAGCAAACTGGACATCCTCTACATGACCACCGTGATTTCCTCCATGGTCAGACCGATCCAGTGGCTCGCCGACACCGACTGGAGACCGAGCTGGAACCCCAACGGCAAGCCGCACTAATTTCGCCGACCGATAACTCACGTCATTCAAAGGGGATAACATCGCGGCCCCAAACCTGTAGTATCCTTACTTGGCTCGTAAAGAGGTTGAGATGGCGATACTCTACGATCTGCCACGGATCAACGAGCGTGGCGACTTCGGCCAGAAGGGCCCAACTTGCTGGTATTACGCTTCCAAGCTGCTGCTTAAGTTTCACGAAAAGCTTGAGAAGCGCGAGGACAATCAAATCTACAAACAGATGAAGTCGCTTCACGGCCTGCGAAAAGCGCTGTGTGAAATTGAGGACAAGGCGCGCAGGGACAACAGTGCTTCCGTCTCGAAGGAACTAAGAGCGAGCATCAACTATCTGAAGAGTAAGAGCAGTCCTTACTACTACGAGCACCTCCCTGAAGGCCGGCTCCGAGACCATTACAAAAAAGTCTTCGATCATCTCAACGCCCCGGTTGCCCCTTACATTGCTCAACTGGAACAGGCCAGGAAGATCCTCGATGACATCGAAGGGGATGGCATGGACCGGCTGGCACTCCTCACGAATTTCGTCCCGGATGCCGGGTTCGTCGTCATAGGATCGAAGATTAGCGATGTCTACGCAGACCCAGACACACTTGAGAAAGGCCTGCGGGATTACGGCCCGATGTACACAGGCGGCGAGTTGACGAGAGCGACGTACCAGGAGACAAAGGAGTCGGTCGGCCTGAAACAAGACAAGCTGATCGGGGTGACTGGCCTTAAACCGAAGAGCGCGCACATTTGCGTCATAGCGGGTGTAAAGAATTCGACCGTTTACTACAAAGACCCGAACTATACGAATGAGGTTTTCACAGCTGATTTCGATGCTTTCAAATCAGCCATCAATGAATTGCCGATCACGCTCTCGTGCGGTGCTAAATCCGGGGCCTGCTCCCACTCTCAAAGCAAGCAGATCGCCGTCGCGTAAAACCTGCTTGAGACCGGAGAAGACGGCTAACGCCGCTTCAGCGCTTCTAACTCATCCAGCGTCCGCGGCCAATCCTTCCCCAGCAGCCGCGACAGGCTCCGATCCGCCAGCACCTTCCCATCCGTTTGGCAGAGCGCGCAGTAGTTCGTTTCGTTGTCCGCATAGCGAATGCGCTGAATCTTCTCGCCGCACCGCAGACACGGCTCGCCAAAGCGACCATGCACGGCCATGTCCTTGCGAAACGCCGTGACCTTCTCCGGAAACGCTGCCCGTGCCTCAGCCTGTAATCGATCCACCCAGAGCGTAAGCGTCTCGCGCGTCGCAGCGTACAGCCGCCCCCATTCTTCCGGCTTCAATTTGTGAGTCAGCGCAATCGGCGACATCTTCGCCGCATGCAGAATCTCATCCGAATACGCATTCCCGATCCCGCTCAACATCCGCGGATCGGTGAGCGCCCGCTTGAGCGTGCGGTTCTCCGCCATGAGCGCCGTGCGAAACGCATCGAGATCGCTGTCGAAGACCTCAATCCCGCCCGGATCCACCGACCGCAAAGCTTCTTCACCCAGAAAAACATGCAGCGAGGCACGCCGCTTCGTTCCCGCCTCCGTCAACACCAGCGACCCATTTGGAAAATCAAAAGCCGCCAGGCTCTGCCGCCCCGCGAGCTTCGCCTCGCGGCCGCGCCAGTGCAGCCGGCCAGCAATCATCAGGTGCAGCACCAGCCACAGATCGCCTTCAACTCCAATCGCAATGCGCTTGCCGATACGCCGCAGCTCGCGCACCTTCCCGCCTTCTACCTCTGAAAGTGGAGGCTGCGCCGTGCGCAGCAGAAACGCGCTTGCCACCCGCACCCGCTCCAGTGGCTGGCCAGCGATGCGCTCCTCCAGCGCAGTCATGTAAGCGGCAATATCGGGCAGTTCCGGCATAGATATTAGCTGGCACGCAGCACACAACCCCAGAACATCTACAGCATAGCGTTGCGATTATCCGTCAAAAAGACGAATGCGCATGAATCGGCCTGTTCTTTAAGATTTGTCATCCTGAGCAAAGCAGCGGAGTCGAAGGATCTGCTTTTGGCAGCCGTGACTAAATCGCCAGAATCCTCAACCGCCCAGGGAACCAGGCTTTCAATTCGGCCGCTCCGGCTTCTTCCGGCCAAAGCGTTCATCCAGCGGCTGACGCCCGCGAAATCCCGCATCCACCGTATGCCAGTAATCGATGCGCGACTCGCCCATCTTCCAGCACAAAAGCACAATCTCGCCGTTGATAACGTAAGGAAAGTCGAGCAGCCCGGTGTCCAAATCCTTCACCTGCACGCCGATCGCGTCAATCTCGGCCACCGCGTCCCTGGCCTGCTGCACGAACTTATCGATCTCCGCCCGCTGACGCAGAGTGAGAACCACGTTCACCTGCATGCCGCCGGAGAGAAAGATGCGCTGCCGCAGTTCCTGCAGAATTGCCTCTTTCTCTTCCGCGATTTTCTTGCCCTCGATGGCCCGCTTCAGCAGTGATTCAAGCACCGGCAGCAGCGATTGCGCCTCATCGAGGCTGAAGGTCTTCATGCCTTCATTCTAAGCCCGAACTTCCAGCATCCGATCCAGCGCCACCCGCGCCCAGTGCTTCACTTCCTCGCGCACCTTGATCTGATTGACGACATTGCCCTCCACCAGATTCTCGAGCGCCCACGCCAGGTGCTGCGGACTGATCCGATACATCGTCGTGCACAGGCAGCCCGTGTCATCGAGCGTAATGATCCGTTTGCCCTTCGGGGCAAACTGCTTCGCCAGCCGGTTCACCAGATGGATTTCCGTCCCAATCGCAAACATCGATCCCTCAGGGGCACTTTCGACCAGATGAATCAGCCGCTCCGTCGAGCCGAGAGCGTCGGCCTTCTGGCAAACCTCCCAGCGGCACTCCGGATGCACGATCACCTGAATCCCCGGATACTTCGCGCGTACTTTATCGACATGCTCCGGCAGAAAGCGCTGATGCACCGAGCAATGTCCCTTCCACAGAATGATCTTCGCCGCCTTCAACCGCGCCGGCGTCAGCCCGCCGTTGATCTGGTACGGATCCCACACCACCATCTCGCTCATCGGAATCCCCATCGCAAACGCGGTATTGCGCCCGAGATGCTGATCCGGCAGAAAGAGAATCTTCTCCGCGCGCGCAAAGCCCCAGTCAAAAGCCTTCCCCGCATTCGACGAAGTGCAGACCAGCCCGCCGCGTTCGCCGCAAAATGCCTTGATCGCCGCCGTCGAGTTCATATAGGTGATCGGAACAATATCGGCAGGCGACAACCCGGCGGCCATGAGCGAATCCCAGCAGTCTTCCACCTGCCCAATCTCCGCCATGTCGGCCATCGAGCAGCCGGCATTCAAATCAGGCAGAATCACCTGCTGGCCTGTACCCGGAGGATCATCGGGTCGCCCAAGCACATCAGCGCTCTCCGCCATGAAGTGCACGCCGCAAAAGACGAGATACTTCGCCTCCGTCTCCGCCGCAATTTTCGAAAGTTTGTAAGAGTCGCCAGTGAAATCCGCAAAGCGGATCACCTCATCGCGCTGGTAGTGGTGCCCAAGCAGAATCGTGCTCTTGCCCAGTTTCGCACGCGCTGCCGCAATGCGCTCGTCCATGCCGTGGTCAGGCTGCGCCAGGTAGTTATCGAGAGAACAAACGTCCTGCTCAACAGCAGGGGCCGACAGTATTTCTTCCGTAAATACGCTCAATTCCTTTTCCGCCTTCAGTCCATAATTTGGACGGGGATGTTGAAAGCAATCATGGCTGCAGAGGGTTCGCTACGGCTTACGCCGCCCAACCCACGGGGATGTTGCAACCCTGTCAATTCGATGTGCCGCTTAAGGCGCGCGTCGCAAAATTGCACCGCACTCAGCAAACCGATTTTATTTAATTTTAATATACATTCGACCGCCACCTCAGAAGCACAGGTGGAAGCACCCTCCAGCAGCGCCGCTCGTCACCGTCTGCTGTTACCATCGTTACTTTTGTTCTTGCCTCGCAGCATCCGTGTATGCTGCGCTGGCCTGTATTGCCCAGAATCAATGCTTAATACTGTCGCTTCTTGAGGAGAATGGAATGCGGAGAATTACTCCTCTACAGTCCCAAGATAGCTATTCATTGCATTCGTCAATTTCTGGCTTTTCGACCATACTGATTCCGGTGCGAGCTTTGTGAACGTCTTGCGGAAATCAGCAAGAGATTTTTCGGTCGGGGGAGCATCTCGCAGATCCTTCCAAAAGTCATATAGGCCGCCTACGCGGCCTATAACCTGCTCATCCTTTCCTCGTTTGACAAGCCGGTCGCCGAGATTTTTCAAAATCTTCGTAGGCTCCGAGAATACTTCCCAAAGCCAATACGCTATCCGAGTGGATCTATGCTTCTCCCGTTCAACTATCTTTTCTATCGATGCATCCAGATCAAGGCGTATTTGCCAACGTTCTTTTCGAGTTTTTGCGTTACGCCATGATTGCTCAGCTACGGCAATTGTCTTTCTCAAGTCCTTATGCCTATATCTAATCTCCAAGAGCTCTGACGATAAATTTTTCGCTGACCCGTTACAACCTGCCAGAACCGTCTGAACCAAAAGAGGAATTGTTGCCCTTTGGAATGCTCCTATCTCATCACTAGGTTCGATATCTAAAAAATCATCCATCTTCTCAACTTCAGCCTCAATTTTCTTTAGCGTAGCTTTAGCAATTGAGTTGTTACTCTTGATAGCGCCTAATTGATGCGGTAAACCTAAAAAGAATGGCTGTAAATGTAGCCCAGTGTTACGTGCTAGGTCGAAATATGCTTTGGCCCGCCGATTGTAGCCCTCCAAGATTTCCATGTCGTCTCGACTAAGCCGCAACTGGTTTGCTAATAAGTATGCATGCATATTGGGCACCGGCTGCAAAAACTCGTTACCAGTTTGTGCTTCAGGTGCAATACTAAGTTCTCTTAAAAGCATGGGGGCATCTGTAAGAAGCTCTGTATAGAGATCCATTCTTCCGTCCTCGGCTCCCGGGTCCGAGTATGAGTAAGTTCGCAAATCATATAATGCGTCGACGATAAAATCAGTGCTGTCGTAATCCCTACCATTTTCTTTAAAAAACTTATCCATATCATCCATTAGAGGCATAGGGGCAATCGCTCCCTCCCTCATGAGGGTTCCAACAAATTCTGAGTTGGCTAAGAGAGTAGGCAGCGAATCGGGCTCCCCAGCTTGGTAAAGTTGGTTGGCAGGATCGAAATAGACCGTGTCGTATAGAACAACAGCTTCTATTAGTGTGCTCAGGGAGTGAAGGAATACAGGACCGGCAGGCCAGCCTAAATCCAATACCTGCGAAACACTCAGTAACACCTCATCGTGTACGAGTGCTTGATTCACAAACTCCAGTTCCATATCAGCCTCCACAATTCTTGGAGATAATAGAATTTTAAGAGAACTGCAATGTATCAGAACGACAGGCGCCCCTCTTACGGAGATTGGACCTTCTACCTCGCCGCCACCGTAGGATGATCCGTCTCAAACTGCACCGCATGCGCCACCGCCGGACGGCTCGTATGCGCCCCGTTGTCCGTATTCCGCGCAACCTGCTCGTAATACGACCGCGCCAGCGCCTGGTCCCCAACCGCTTCGGCGGCAGCGCCAGCGCTCAACAGGCCATTCAACCGGTTCGGGCTCAGCTTCAGCGCAACCTGGTACGCAGCAAGCGCCTGCTGCGGCTTGCCGAGTGAGAGCAGCAGATCGCCGAGCATCTCGTCCGCCGGAATATCCACTTCGCCTTGTCCCAGCCTGTCCTGTTGCTCGGCGGCCTTGCTCATCGCGGCAATCGCCGTCTCCGGCTGTCCCTCCACGAAGGCCTGCCACGCAACGATCTCGTTACGCTGAATCTGTGCACCGTCGACGGCGTCCGCATAAGGCGATGTCTTCATCCAATCCAGCACTTCGTCGTACTTCGCTAATGCCGAAGCCGCCAGCTTGGCATCGTGCAAGTGTCCGGCGGCAACTCCCTGCCCCCAGTAAATGTCGAACTCCGAGAAGCGCTGCCTGGCCGTCTGTCCCTGCGCGGGTTGCAGAGCGGCCAGCGTCTTCCAGTCGTGCATCTCCATGTTGTAGATGACGCGCAGCTCGTTATCGAAGTAGACGCCTGCTTCCTTCATGTCGTCATGCCCCGGCAGCGCCGCAACATGCTCGCCGATCGACCGCATCTGGTATGTCAGCTCGCGTGCCTTCTCGTCCTGCCCTGTCTGCAGATATGCATAGACCAGAAACTCATCCGCATGCATCTGGTGCGCCACGCCCGGCTGATGCTCAGCCTCGTCCTTCTGCGATGCCGCAACCGAGGCAAGATTCGACGAGATGTCGTCCTGCCACATCCCCAGCCGCGCGAAGATGTGACTCGGCATATGCAGCGCGTGTGGCGATGACGGCGCGATCTTCGCATACACCTTCGCCGCCTCCAGCCCATCAGGCGCTAGTGCCGGTGTATCGCAGGTATGAATAATGTAGTGCGCCAGTCCCGGATGGTCCGGGTACTTCTCAAACAGCGGCACCAGGATCGCCAGAGCCTCATGCTCTTTTGTTAGAGACGTATCGTTCGGCGCCACATCCGCGATGAGCGACAGCGCATAGAACGCCGCGCCCTCAATGTCCTGCGGATAAGCCGCATGCAGCCCTGCCATCGAGGCGGCATATGCATCCGCGCCCTGTTGAAAACCCTGCGGCGCAATACTGTAGAAGTTGCCGAGCGCATCGATGTACGCCTGCTCGCGTGGCGTAATCTTTGTCGGCAGCGCGATGATCGCGCGCGCTTTCTGCATCTCCCCCGCCCCGGTCTTCAGAGCATCGGCGTCGGGCCGTCCCCATAACTCGCGAAACTGCGTCATGGCGATGCCCCAGTGGGCCATCGCGCAGGTCGGATCACTATCCGCAATAGCTCTGAACTGCTGCTCCGCCAGCGTGTATCCAAACGAGTGCAACAGCGCAATGCCTCGTTCGAAAGGCGCCTGCGACCTGGCCGCGCACGACACCGGAAAGTGCACCTGGCCCAGCTTTTCCGTGCTGGCAGGAGCATCGTCGTGGTGATGTTGCTCCGTCCCCGACATGCCCGGCATATTTGGCATCGATTGTGCAGTTAACCGGGGCAACATGGCACCAAAAGCGCAGTGAAAGAACACAAAAAGACACGCGGCAAGTCGTTTACTCATGGCCGCAAGCTTAGTGGAAAGCCCTCGCTCCCAACAAGCGTAATCGCCAGCCCATCCATGCTTCCAGCTGCTAATTGCTAAAGGCGGTTCCTGGCGGGACTATTTCAATGATTACATTTCGGAGATTCAGGTTGGTATTTCCAAATACTGTCTTCACCACCTGACCATTGATATTGGTCGAGAGAAGCGGCGGCGCGAGGCCAGTCGTTGTCTGGGCATAATCGCCCGGTTCGGTCTGCCAGGCGCCGGTTCCGGGCTGCTTGGTATTCCGCGGCAGGCTCTCCGACTCGAGCTTTTGCCAGTGTCTTCCTCTGGCGGTACGGGCAGGAATCAAGGGATACTTGCCGGTACCGGGATCGATCGGCTGACTTTTATCAGGGATCATGATGGGATTCCCTTTGGGATCGTAATGGACCTGCTCGGCGGGGTCTTTCGGCTTAAACCATGTCTGGCCGGAGAAGCGCACCAACTGATTAGAGGAATCCCTCAAGTCGCCGGCGGGAAACTGAAAATATTTTTCCCAGTGGAACATCACCACATCGTCCCAGAATAAGCCCTTGTCGTAGGCCACGATGACAGCCCAGTGCGCATGTTCCCCCCCGAACTTTCCCGGACAGCCGTTGTTGGGCCCTTTGACTTGCCTGCCGCCCGTGGTGTGGATGTCCGAATCTACGTCAAGCGAAACAATGGCGGGATGATTCGCGTCGACCAGTTTGAACAGCGTCGATAAGTAGCCTTTCGTCGCGGGCGTGTGGATCTTGGTCTCGAATCCTGATCTTTGCGCCACGGTGGCCAATGCCTCCCCGCTGAACAATTCTCCCAGGAAGGTCATTGGGTGTGTCGAGTTGGCGTGTTTGGCGATGAATCGCAGCGACAATCCCTTGTTCGGGTCGCCGGTGGGTAACTTGACGGGGCCTTCCACATCTACCTTTCGCGCTGGCAGCGGCTGCGGAATGGCACCGGTAGTGCCCTGGAGCTTCTCATACCAATGCCGCATGACGTAGGAGAGAGCATACAGGCCGCAATTCGGCCCGGCCTGTGCCGGGTTATTCGCTGGCAACGGATCGATCGAGTGATAGCCGCCGCCCGCTAATACGCTGGGTTGTATCTCAGGCATCTCGCACTTCCCTTAAGGCTGTCGGCACCGGATTTTATCACCGCATTTTCGACACTGCGAACATCCTTTGAAAAGACGTTGCACTGACTTGCACGGTGCTGATCGCAGTAGAAAACTCCTTTGCTTCGAAGCCGCCTCATCCGGGTGGCCAATACAAGCCTTCTTTTGGCTTGTGTGGGGGAATTCCACGACTTTCGATTGGTGCAGTTCAAGAATGGAAGAATGGCCGGGGAGAGAGGATTCGAATTTCTTTGATTAGTTTTCACGCTCTGTCGTGCTGTCCTATGTCATTCAAAGTAAAGACAAGCTCTCTCATCTCCGACAGGGCGTTTCCTGCGTCTGGCTTTTTTGGTGATCAAATTGTGAGCACGGGTCGCTGGCGTACAGTTCTCTCTCCCCCTCCTTTTTTCTGAAGCGCCCCGGTCGTGGTTCCAGATGCAGCGACAGGACTCCTGTTAGCTCAGCCTGCGGAGTAAAATGTTCTTGGGTCATCACGCGAGATCGCCAAGCAGCACAAGGTTTCGCACATCACCGTTCTGCGCGACGTGCAGTTCGCTCGCGCTGTGGATCCCCTTGCCGATACCGTTTATGCGGGTTTGGTAAGCTCGATTGCGACATGATGGAAAATCCTTGGCTCAGTTTGAATTCTTCCGGGCCTCCATATCTTCTTGAGATGGACTGCGAATATGTCCAGCGACACAACGGACGTGCGCGTCCTGAACACAGGCTCATGCTAGATGCGATTCCCGAGCCGTTCATTGGAGACCCCAAAACGGCGAAGGTCGTCTTACTCAACCTCAATCCGGGCTATGACGCTAAGGTTCCGTGGGATCATAGTCGTCCCGAGATCAAGGAAGCGATATTCCGCAATCTACGCCATGAACACCAAGACTATCCGTTCTATGCGTTTAATCCTGCGTTCGAGGGAACCGGCGTCGCCAACTATTGGCGCGAGTACACGCGCACATTGCAGGCAGAGGCGGGTTTAAATGACCTTGAATTCGCGAAGCGGTTGCTCGTGATCGAATGGTTCCCTTACTCTTCTATCAAGAGCGGTCTGCCACCCAAGCCAGTTTGCGGTTCGCAGACATACTCCTTCCAGCTTGCGAAACAGATGCTCACGAAACAAGGTGTTCAGGTTGTCGGGACACGCTCGCCCGAACGTTGGCTACAGGCTGGTTCCGAACTCAGTCGAGTACCATTCCTGAACAATTGGCAACGAGCTTGGGTTACCAGAGGCAACATGGACGCCCGCGTCTTTGACCGGGTTGTCTGGACACTCACAAAAGACGCCTGAGACTTACAGTGGATGCCATCGCCGGGGTCAGTGCGCGGTATTCTGTCTCTATGCCGCGCCACGAGAGCGTCACAGCGGCCTGCGGCCCGGAAAGCGCGACAGGACGTGTACATCTAAGGTGTTGTTCTTCCTTATTGCCTTTCCTGTGAGTGAATCTGCGGGCGGGTCGCCCGCCGCGCTGGCATCCTTTCCGCCAGCGCCCAGCGGATTAGTCTGCGCTTCCGCCTGCAACCGGAAGTGTCGCATTCCGCGAACTTGATGATAGCGGTGATGCCGTTACCTCACTCGTATTAAATATCCGTTTGGGGACCTTTCAGGCTCGCTATTAAACTCATTCGCGGTGACATCGATATAGCTATCGCTACATCCTCATGTTTGAATCAATACAAAGGGAAAACCTGTGGAAAATGGATTATTCACGGTCGGAGGCGTGGTCATTGGTTCGCTCCTTACCTACTTCCTTACAAGGAGATGGCAACGGGAGCAGTGGCGCAATGACAACAGGAAAGAAGAGTTTCGCGAACTGATTGCGGCACTCACGGCTTCGGCGATGGCGTTCATGACACGAACTCCTTATCTTGATGATCGTATCGTACGACGCGAGAAAGAGGAGAGACACGCACTCTATCTGGAAGCGCTAAGAGTCATTAAAACTCGCATATTCATCGCTCGCGACGTGAAGGAAATGAACTTATTCGACCGATGGGGCGAGAGCATCAGGGTGATGGAAGAGAGTGACACTATAGATCAGTTTGAAGAAACGTTCGAGAAACTTCGGGACGAGATCATTGAGAGGGCGACGAAGTAGGCCATTCCCTTAAAAGTGTTTGCGGTTAAACCCAGGCGGGTGGCCCATACAAGCCTTTTTGGCTTGTGTGGGGCAGTTGTACATTTCCACACCCAGCACTTAGTTCCCATTTTTTGACACCAAATCTTCACATAACTCAGCGTTAATTCCATCAAATTTCCTTTCCAGAATTCCGCGGGAAATCCGAGGTCGATTTTTTCCACAATCACAGCTGTCAAGCCCCCAAGGCCCCAAGAAACCTCCAACCCACACATTCCAAAAGGAAAAAAGAACGGGGAAATTGGCGTACGATTGTGGCCTGAATTGCTAAAATAGAAACAGAGAGAAAAGCCCACCGTTTCGGTGGGTTTTTTCATGTATGAAAGTGGATCCCCCGCTAAGTGATTGAAAACACTAGAAAGCAGTTAAGCATTTTAGAATCATTCACATAGCAGGGGATGATCCCCCGCTAAAGTATTGAAAACAAATAAATCGAGGAGAGACCCCAGGGGGAGGGAGTAGGCTCTTCCACCGCGACAAACCCGAAAATGGCCTGTGTTTGTGAGCCGTCCGTTCTGACAGGTATCATGAGTGCAACCAGATGCACTTCGGCGACTCCATCTTTATCTTCCTGTTGGCATTGGTCCTCTTCGGGCCGAAGCGGCTCCCTGAAATAGGCCGTCAGATCGGCAAGCTGCTGGCCGAGTTCCGCCGCGCGAGCAACGACTTCAAAATGCAGATCGACGAAGAGTTGCGCGCCATGGAGCAGCAGGAAAGGCAAAAACAGCTGGAACAGGCCGCCGCCAAGTCTCAGACCGAAGCCGCCCAGCTCCCCGCCGAAAACGCGGCAGCGCCCACCGTCACGCAGACGCAACCGACCATCATGCCCCCCAGCACCGGAGAACCGGTCAGCAGCACCGCATGGCCCTACAACAAGGATCTGCCGGTATCGCAAATCGACCCCGGCTACCAGGAAGCCGAAGTGAAAGAAGAGCAGGCCGCGCGCGAAGCCGTAAACGGAACGGGCTCTCAAACCTCTGAAAGCGAGCAGACCCCGATCCACCATGGTTGATTTCATCGACCGCGCTCGCGGCGCAGTCTCAGAACGCGCAGAACTACCCGGCATGAGCCTCCTCGAGCACCTCGAAGAGCTCCGCCGGCGCATCGTGCACTCGGTCATCGCCCTCGTCGTCGGCTTCTTCGTCGCCTACGCTTTTCACGAAAAGATTTACGGCTTCATGGAGAGGCCGATCAAGTACGCGCTGCTCAAGCACCACCAGCCGCCGCTGCTGAACTATCACAACCCCATCGACGGCTTCAATATGTACCTGAAGATCAGCTTCATGGCCGGCTGCATCATCGCCGCACCCTTTGTGCTGTATCAGGTTTGGCTCTTCATCTCCCCGGGGCTTTACAAGAGCGAAAAACGCTTCGTCACCCCCTTCATGATCGCCACGGTGAGCCTGTTTCTTGCCGGAGCCTACTTCGGATACCGCTGGGTCTTCCCCGGCTCGCTCGATTTCCTGTTTACGTTTAACAAAGACTTCAACCCGCTGATCGAAATCAATGAATACACAGACCTGTTTCTGACGGTCATTCTCGGCCTGGGCGTCACTTTCGAGCTGCCGATCCTGGTCATGTTTCTGGCTCTCTTCGGCATCGTGAACGCGCGCTTCCTCTGGAGAAACCTGCGCTACGCCGTCCTCGTCATCTTCATCATCGCGGCCATCATCACTCCTACGCCGGACGTTCTTACCATGTGCGTCTTCGCCACTCCCATGCTCGTGCTCTACCTCTTGAGCATCGGCGTAGCCTTCATGGTGCATCCAAGCCGCCGCAAGCGGAAAAAAGACGAGGCCGCCGCCTGATGCCAACCAATCTGCAAACACCGGGTGCCCCATCCATTCGTCGCGCCTTTCGACGAAAGGGTGGGAAAGCACAGATCTTCGCCTTTGCACTGCTCATCGGCATGTGGGCAGCCAACGCCACAGCCGCCGATACCTTCAACGGTCAACGCGCCCTTGAATACACCCGCGAGTTCGTATCGATTGGCCCGCGCTGGGTAGGAAGCCCAGGCCATGCCAAGGCTGAAGCCTTCTTGAAAAAGCAGTTCGCGAAAGACAAGCTCGAAGAAGATACCTTCACGATGAACACCCCCGCCGGACCGCAGGAGATGCACAACTTCATCGTCCGCTTCCCCGGCAAAAAAGACGGCGTGATCGTGCTGGCATCGCATTATGAGACGAATTATCCGCTGCGCAACATCAACTACGTCGGCGCAAATGACGGCGGCTCAACCACCGGCCTGCTGATCGAGATGGCGAACCACCTGCGCGGCCGCACGCTCGACGGATACAGCGTATGGCTCGTCTTCTTCGACGGCGAAGAAGCGTTCAAGGAGTGGTCTGATTCGGACAGCACTTACGGCAGCCGCCATCTCGCAGCCAAATGGGAGAATGACGGCACGCTGAGGCGCATCAAAGCTTTTATCATTCTCGACATGATCGGCGACAAGGACCTCGACATTCAGCGGGATTCGAACTCTACGCCCTGGCTGCTCGATCTCATCCAACGCGCGGCCGCGAAGAATGGCGATCAGTCCTATTTCTTTCAGCAACAGACAACCGACTCCGACGACCATCTCCCCTTCGTGCGGCGCGGCGTTCCCTCGGCCGACATTATCGACCTCAACTACGGATACGAAAATTCCTACTGGCACACGGCACAGGACACGATGGACAAGATCAGCGCAAAGAGCCTCGCCATCGTCGGCAACACAATGCTTGAAACCATCCGGCTGCTGAACCTGCGCTGATCATGATCGGCGGAGCGTCCATCCCGTACTGGATCGCATTCCACGTACTGGTGGCCATCCTGCTCATCGTCGATCTCGCAGTTCTGCACCGGGGCAAACACTCCACCAGACTGCGCAATGCCTGGGCGTGGACCATCTTTCTGGCCACGCTTGCGTGCGGCTTCGCGCTTTTTCTTTCAAAAACACAAGGCCACACGCCGGGACTTGAATTCTTCTCCGGCTACCTGATAGAGGCTTCGCTAAGCGTCGACAATCTATTCGTCTTCCTGTTGATGTTTCGCTCATTGCGTCTCGATAAAGAGGAACAGCATCGGGTGCTGCTATGGGGCGTTCTCGGCGCCATCGTGATGCGCGGGGTGTTCATCGCTGTCGGCGTATCGCTGCTGGACCGCTTCGCATGGGTTGAATACATCTTCGGCGCGTTCCTGCTGATCGCAGCCATCCGGCTGCTGCGCCACAAAACCGGAGACGAGTCTACGCCCGGAGTCATGAGCTGGCTGCAACGCTGCTGCCTGCGCGGCATACAGGACCGCGGTGAACGAGGCGTGACGCTGGAAATGCCGGCTCTGTTGTTCGTGATCCTGGCCGTTGAAGCGACAGACCTGGTCTTTGCGCTCGATTCCATTCCGGCAGTCCTGGCCATCTCGCGCGATCCCTTCATTGTCTACACGTCAAACATCTTCGCCATTCTCGGACTGCGATCCCTGTACTTCGTTCTCGCCGGAATGCTCGACAAACTGCGGCTGCTGCACTATGGGCTGGCCGTGATTCTGGCCTTCGTCGCGCTCAAGATGCTGCTGGCGCACTGGATCGAAGTCCCCGTCACTGTATCGCTGGCGGTGATCCTGACGACATTGGTGATTTTTACCATCCTCAGCAAGCTGCTGCCGGAGGGAAAACCAAGCTAGTCTTCTTCGAATCGAACAGTGCGTTGCTTTTTGTCAACGACAGAGTGCTTCTGAAAGTGAGCGTCATCCCGCTCGGGATAATCGTTGCGGTAATGCGCGCCGCGGCTTTCCTCGCGCGCCAGCGCTGAACGGACAATCAACTCGCCGATCGCGTGCAGGTTCCGCAGTTCCAGGGACTGACGGGTTGCAGCCACCGGAAGCCGGGCACAGATTTGTTGCAGCGCCGTCTGCGCCTGCCGCAGTCCGGAGGCATCGCGAAGCAGCCCGGCTTTCTGCCACATGACCTGCTGCAATTGCCGCAAGAGATCGCCGGGATGATCGAGTTGGCGAGAAATAGATGAGTATCGCGCAGAATCCGAAATGGCAGTCATCTCCGCTTCCATCCGCATCGCCAATGCTGCCCGCGCCCCGAACACGAGCCCCTCAAGAAGCGAATTGCTGGCGAGCCGGTTCGCGCCGTGCACGCCGGTGCAGGCCGCTTCACCGGCAGCGTAGAGACGCTTCAAAGAGGTCCTTCCGTTTACGTCTGTTCTTACGCCTCCCATAAGGTAGTGCGCAGCCGGACGCACAGGAATGAGGTCGCGGCCAAGATCAAGCCCGTGCAGCGCAAGGAATGCGGAGATGCCGGGAAAACGCTTGTGGAGATCGATTCCCCGCACATGCCGCATGTCGAGATAAACCGGAGTCTGCTCACCGTCTGCGGTAGCACCTTCGCGCGTGATAGCGCGAGCCACTACATCGCGAGGGGCCAACTCTCCCAGAGGATGGTAGCGATCCATGAATCGCTCGCCGCGTGCGTTGCGCAGATAAGCGCCTTCTCCACGCAGCGCCTCTGACAAGAGAAAACGGGAGACACCGGGCAAACTCAATGCCGTGGGGTGAAACTGATAGAACTCCATGTCGGAGACATCGGCTCCCGCACGATAAGCCATGGCAATGCCATCGCCGGTGGCCACGGCTGGATTCGTAGTATCGCTATAAACTTGCCCTGCTCCGCCGCTGGCCAGCAGAACGGCGCGCGCGCGGACAGCGTGCAGCTGCCCCTCGCGGTCAAGCACCGTCAGGCCTGTAACCTCGCCATCCTGAACCAGCAAATCCACGCACATCGCCCATTCCAGCAAGGTGATATTTTTCAAAGCCCGAGCGCGCGCCAGCAGGGAACGGCCTATCTCTGCGCCGGTCGCATCTCCGTTGGCATGCAGGATGCGGTTACGGCTATGCGCACCCTCACGCGTAAACATCAGCGCGCCATCGTGGCGATCGAACCCGGTGCCCCACTGCAAAAGCTCGTTCACGCGCAGCGGACCTTCCTCCACCAGCACGCGTGCAGCCTCGCGGTTCACCAGGCCGTCGCCGGCATTTACGGTGTCCTTCAGATGCAGGATCACGTCTTCCTCGCCGCCCATGGCAACGGCGATGCCGCCCTGTGCATAGCTGGTGTTCGATTCACCCAGCTGCTCTTTCGTGATGACGAGAACGCGGCCCGAATCGCATAAAGCGATCGCGGCGCTCAGGCCGGCAATGCCCGCGCCTACGATCAAATAGTCCATCTGCGCTGGAAGTTCCATAACGTTTGAGGCTATCCCCTGTAAGTGCAACTCTCTTAGACTCACGAGCAAACCAAAAGGTGCAGTGGGCACGCGTGCGATACCGTGCGATACGATGAAAAGAGCGTGCGTACGATTCAAGTCAAAACAGCGTCAGCTCACTATCCTGTGCTGGTTGGCAGCGGCTTGCTGCCGACACTTTACCGGCGGCTGCCTCTGAAGGATCGTGTTTTTGTTCTTACATCGCCTGAGATTTGGGCGCTGTGGTCAAAGCATTTTCTGGCTTCGTTTCCAAAGAAGGACCAACCTGCTGTCTTATTCTTGCCTGCGGGTGAGCAATACAAGCGGCTGGCTCATGTAGAGCGGCTGGCTTCTGAATTGGCCGCTGCGCGCGCGGACCGCGGCTCGCTGCTGGTTGCCTTTGGCGGCGGCATCATCGGCGATATGGGCGGATTTCTTGCGGCCATCTACATGCGCGGCATCGAGTATGTTCAAGTGCCGTCTACGCTGCTGGCCCAGGTGGACTCCTCGGTCGGCGGCAAGACTGGCGCCAACCTTGCTTCAGGGAAAAATCTCATCGGCAGCTTTCACCACCCGGCTGCGGTCTATGCCGACATCGATCTGCTGCAGACACTTTCAGACCGCGAATTGCGCGCCGGACTATTTGAGAGCATTAAGGCAGGCGTTATTCGCGACGCAAAGCTTTTCAATTACATGGAGCGTAGCGCAGAAACCATTCTTCAGCGAGACGGCAAGGCGCTCGAGTACGTCGTCTCGGCTTCCATACGAATGAAAGCCGACGTTGTGGGAATCGACGAAAAAGAGTCCGGCCTGCGCATGATTCTGAACTTCGGCCACACGGTCGGCCATGCGATCGAGGCGGCCACACACTATCGCAAGCTACTGCACGGTGAAGCCATTGCATGGGGCATGCTGGCAGCGCTGCAGCTGGGACGCATGCGCGGAACAATCTTGCCGACGCACGCCAATCGAATCGAAAGCACGATCTTTTCCTATGGACCGCTTCCGCGTTTCCGTACGAATGTCGAAAAGCTCCTCGACGCTGCATCGCGCGACAAAAAGAACCGCGCGGGCGTTCGCCGCTTTGTGCTGCCGGAAGGAATTGGCAAGGCCGCCATCGTAGAGGGTGTAACCGCCGCCGAGTTGACTGCCGCTATCGAATGGATGCTCGCAAGAGCGCGAGAAGCGTAGATGCAGAATCAGGGAGCCCAGCCTGTCGGAACCTCTGACCAGCAAAGCGCTGCTCGCGCAGTACGCGAGATGTTCGACAGCATTGCGCCACGCTACGATCTGCTGAATCATGTGCTCTCGATGAACGTGGACCGCCTGTGGTGGTGGAGGACGGCACGCAAATTTCGCGCCATCCTATCCCGGCCCGAGGCCACCATCCTCGATATTTGTTGCGGGACCGGAGACATGACAATGGCGCTCCTACGGTATCGTCCTTTGGCTGGCAGGCCTGTGCTCGCCGCAGACTTTGCGCACCAGATGCTGGTTCGCGGAAGGGACAAGTTTTCCGGCCACAATGTTCTCGCCATAGAAGCCGACGCCTTGCAGCTCCCGCTGGCGAATGCTTCCGTAGATCTGATTACAACCGCCTTCGGTTTCCGAAATCTTGCGAACTACTCTGCAGGCCTGGAGGAGTTTCATCGTGTGCTGCGGCCCGGAGGACAGTTCGGCATTCTGGATTTCGGCGAACCTGGCGGCATTCTCGGAAAGCTCTATGCGTTTTACTTTCGCCGAATCCTGCCTGCAGTCGGATCCCGCGTCTCCGGCGTCGCGGAACCGTACACGTATCTTCCTGAGTCCGTACACAGATTTCCATCGCCGCAAGAGATGCAGCAGAAAATGCGTGACACAGGTTTTGGCGAGGTCTCCTGGCAGCCCTATAGCTTCGGGATTGCCGGGCTCTACCGCGGTGTGAAACTCTGATGATTCAACCTGCCATGCCAGAGGTAACCGCAGCTACGACCACTTCCCGAGCCCGCACCGAGAAAAGCTCAGTAGCCATGATTTCGGTATTGGCGGCGAGCGCCATGACGCTGCTGAAGTTCGTCACTGGATTTCTGACCGGCAGCCTGGGAATGCTGTCCGACGCCGCGCATTCCGGCATCGACCTGGCTGGCGCTGGACTTACATTTCTATCCGTCCGCGTCTCCGACAAGCCGGCGGATGAAAATCACCCGTACGGCCACGGCAAGGTGGAAAATGTCTCGGCTTTTGTTGAGACGTTCCTGATGCTGACCTCCAGCATCTGGATCACTTACGAGGCAATCAACCGCATCTTTTTTCACCAGGTTGCGATTCGCTACTCTTTCTGGCCGCTGCTTGTGCTTACGCTCTCCATCGCTGTCGATTTCTGGCGGTCACGGCAGCTCATGACCATCGCAAACAAATATAAAAGCCAGGCGCTTGAAGCAGACGCGCTGCACTTTGCTTCCGACATCTGGTCCAGCGTCGCCGTCTTTATCGGACTGAGCGCGTCCTGGCTCGGAGCATACCTGCACATCGGCTGGCTTCGGCTGGCCGATGCATTCGCTGCGATCGGCGTTTCGCTGATGATCCTGTATTTCAGCGCAAAGCTCGCGTACCGCACAGTCGCCGCGCTGGTGGATACGGTGCCGATAGAAACGCGCCGTCGCGTGCTGATCGAGGTACGGCACACCCCGGGAGTTTTATCCGTCGACCAGGCGCGCATGCGGCGCTCCGGCAATTCCTACTTTGCCGACCTCACGCTTTCGCTTTCGCGTCGGCTTACCTTTCAACGCACCGAGGAACTGGTAAAAGACGCGACTGCGGCCGTGCAGCGTATTTTGCCTGACGCAGATGTCGTGATTCATACCGTGCCGAGGCCCGCCGTTGCGGAAAGCATATTCGACAAGGTTCGAGCCGTGGCGGCACGCAATAATGTCGTCCTGCATGACGTCGGCATCCAGTCGGTCGATGGCAAGTTGCGGGTCGAACAACACATCGAAGTTGCCGAAAAGATGACCTTGCGCGAGGCTCACGCTTTCGTCCGGCGCATCGAAGAGGAAATCTGCGAGGAATTGCCGCAGATCGAGTCCGTATTGACGCACATCGAGAGCGAGCCGGCGACGATCGAGCGCCCGGTAAGCATTGCCAGCGACCGCTCCATCGAAGAGCATCTGCGCCACGCCGCTTCGCTGTTGCCTGAGATTATCGATATCCACGAAGTTGTTGTGGGAAGAATGGGAGACAAGGTACAGGTCTCCTGTCATTGCACCCTGCCCGATGCCATGGATATGCGGCGCGTGCACGATCTAATCACATCTCTCGAAGACCACTTCAAAATAGAGTGTCCCGATGTGTATCGCGTGCTGGTCCATCCGGAGCCGGCCACCGACAATCATCATCACTAAAAGGAATTCGTCATGATTGCAAAAGCAGAATGGAAGCAAGGAACGCAGTACGATGGGCTTTCAGAAAGCGGGCATACGATCCACTTTGACACAGACCAAGCCCACACCACAGGACCAAGCCCGATGGAAGCGGTATTGACCGCACTCTGCGGATGCACATCCGTCGATGTGGTGAGCATCCTGCAGAAAAAACGCGAACCACTTACCAGTCTTGTTGTCTCCGCGGAAGCGGAACAGTCGCCGGCGCCGCCTCGCGTATTCACGCATATTCGGCTGATCTATCGCGTTGGCGGGCCGGTTTCGAGAAAAGCAATGGAAGACGCTGTCGCGCTTTCGAAGAACAAGTATTGCTCGGTCTCGAAAATGCTTGAGAAGAGCGCCACGATCGAATTCGCCATCGAATATGCTGACGGAGATCCGGGCGAATGATTCACTTCTTTCGCTTCGCGCTGGTGGTGCTGCTGTTGTGCGTCGTCGCTCTTCTGTCGGCTTTAACCACGATGCACTTCGCCATCCACGGAGCGGAAGTCTCAGTACCCGATTTCAGAGGGCTTACGGTCGCGGACGCCATGCGAAAAGCCGCATCGCTCGAGTTGAACCTGAGCGTTGAAAATCGCTTCTACAGTGCGGAGATGCCGTCAGGCCGCGTTCTGACCCAGGCGCCTGCGTCCGGCACGGTTGTCCGCCGCGAATGGCATGTTCGCATTACTCAGAGCCTTGGGCCGCAACGCATGGCTATTCCAAACGTAATTGGACAACCGGAGCGGACCGCGACCATTGCCATTCGCCGGGCCGGACTTGACCTGGGCGACATAGCGCATATGCCCTATTCCGGCGCATCCCCAGGCGCCGTGATCGCGCAGAATCCCGCGCCGGATGCGGAAGGAGTCGAGCGACCAACCATAAGTCTGCTGGTCGCGGATGCCGCACCCACTGCAACAAATGGGATTGTGATGCCGGACCTTACGGGGCAGGTTTTTGCAACTGCCGCCGCGGCAGTAACGCGTGCGGGACTCAAGCTTGCGCCGCCGATTGAGGTCCCGGCCACGATTCCATCCGTCGCTGCGGCAAGCTCAGCGCCAGTTCCTGCTCCACCCTTAGCGCCGGGAACCGTGATGGGCCAATCGCCGGCGGCAGGTTATCGCGTGGATGCAGGCAATCCGATCCAGTTGACTGTCGCCCATTAAACTTGGCGCGTAAGCAACGCGGCAAAGAAACCATCGCATAAATGAACGCCGGGAAGTGTGCGGAGGAAGCTATCTGCAAGCGCTGTAGAGCGCAATTTCACCGCTCCTTCGTTAAGAAGAACCCCGGAGTCCTCCAGCCGCTCGATCTCCTCATCGATGGGGAGAAGATCAAAATCCGCTCGGCGATTGAGGCATTCACGAACGATCGCTTCGTTTTCTTCCGGCTCCAGGGAACAAGTCGAATAAAGCAACCGCCCGCCTGGCCTGACGCCGCTCATAACAGATGACACGATCGCTACCTGGCGTTCATGTTGCCGATTTAGCTCTTCTGCCCTGAGCCGATGGCGAATTTCCGGATTGCGTGCCAACGTTCCTGTGCCACTGCAAGGCACATCGCATAAAACCAGATCGAACTCCGGCTCGAGTGTCAGGTTCGCAACGTCGGCCAACTTGAAATGGATGTTCACTCCGTAAGAGGTCTTCCGCAACACCTGCTGCATTCCCGCGAGGCGCCTTTTGCTGATATCGCAGGCGGTAATCGCAGCGCCGGGATTACGCTCCGCGAGGATCGCAGTCTTGCCTCCGGGCGCGGCGCAGGCGTCCAGGACGTTCCGGCCATGCCCTGCGATCTCTGCGACGAGTTGTGAGCCCTCATCCTGAATGCGCACAAGGCCATTGCGGAATACAGCAGTCGATGACACGTCGCCGCGCACGACTCTGCGGATGTTGGCTAAGAAGCTGGCCGGAGCAAGCTCGATGCCCTCCTGCAACAATTCCTGCTCTGCCTGCGGCACAATCAAGCGAACAAATACGGGCGCGGGCTGCTGGTCGTATTCACAGATCCGTCTTGCGGATTGCAGCCCAAAATTTCTCACCCATCGTTCCACCAGCCATTGCGGATGTGCATAGGCAGAGGCGAGTCCGGCGCTATTTGTAACTTCAGATGTTTCTTTTGCCCCCCGCTGCGCCGCGAGTTTGCGCAAAACAGCATTGACCATACCGGCAGCGAACTTGTTGCCGCCGGTTTTCGCAAGTTCAACGCTCTCCCCGATTGCGGCATAGACGGGCACACGATCGAGATAGAACAGCTGAAATGCGCCAAGGCGCAGCGACACGCGCACTGAGTCGTCAAGCTGCGATCGAGGCCGGGTAAGCTGAGCGGCAATGCGCGCATCGAGTGCGATCTGCCACCTCAGAACGCCCATGACAAGGTTTGTAGTCAGATTGCGGTCCTGCGAAGACAGCCTCTCGACAGCAGGCTGATGCAAAAGCTCATCGCTATGGCCTGATCCGCGTTCAAGTTTCAGCAGGATTTCAAAGGCTGCGGCGCGCGCCGGCGCTACTCGGCTCATCCCAGGCGGTCGCCAGTCTTCAGCTGGTATCCGTGTAAAAAGTCGGCTGCCGGCATGCGCTTTTTGCCCTCCGGCTGGACTTCGAAAATTTCAATACGGCTGTTTGTGCCGCAATCCACGAAGAGCCGGTTGCGCTCCACGCGTACCTCGCCGGGGACACTCTGCTCACCGCGCAGTTCCATCGGCATCATGCGGTGCAGCACCAATTTCTTGCCGCGGAAGTGCGTATAAGCCCCAGGCCACGGTTGAAAGCCGCGCCAGCGGTTATAAATCTCCATCGCCGAACGCGCAAAATCAATCAGCCCATCCCCCCGTTTCAGAATCGGCGCAAGCGTGGCCTGCGTATCATCCTGCTTTTTCGGCGTGATTTTGCCAGCCGCCAGGCCTGCCAGAGTTTCAGCCATCAATGGCGCCCCCATTTCCGCCAGCAGCGGAAAAATATCCTCCGCGGTCTGGTCTGGAGCAAGCGGCAGTTCGCGCTGCAGAAGTATATCGCCGGTATCCAAACCCTCGTCGATGCGCATCGTGGTCGCGCCCGTCACGGCTTCTCCGCTGGCAATGGCCCACTGGATAGGAGCCGCGCCGCGATACTTGGGCAACAGGGAGGCATGCAGGTTGAGATTCCCGTAGCGCGGCAGATCGAGCATCCATTTCGGAATGATGCGGCCGTACGCGACAACGATGATCGCCTCCGGCTGAATGGCTTCCAACTGAGTGCGAAACGCCAGATTGTTTTTGATTTTTTCCGGCTGGGCAACTGGCAGGCCGGCATCCAGTGCAGCCTGTTTTACCGGAGGAGCTGCGAGCTGCATGCCGCGCCCGGTGGGGCGGTCGGGTTGCGTAACCACGAGCCTGATCTCATGCCCGGCGTGCAGCAACGTCTTCAGCGTTGGCACGGCAAACTGAGGCGTACCGCAAAAAACAAGGCGCATGCCTACCACTCGCCATTTTTCTGCATCTTGCGAATCTTGCGCAAAAGCAGATCGCGCTTAAGCGCGCTTACGCGGAAGATAAATAAGATTCCGTCGAGGTGATCGATCTCATGCTGCAGCGCGCGCGCCAGTAATTCCTCTCCGTCGACTTCGAACCACTTTCCTTCTACATTCTGCGCCCGGACGCGCACTTTTTCAGCGCGCGATACCTTTTCACGAATCTCAGGAAGGCTCAGACAGCCTTCTTCTTCGGATTGTTTGCCCTCTTTATGGACAATCTCGGGATTGATGAGAACAATCTTCTCATCCGGATTCTTCTTGAAGCTTAGATCGATGACGGTCAGCCGCTTGGAAATGCCGACCTGGGGTGCAGCCAACCCAATTCCCTGCGCCGCATACATTGACTCGAACATATCGTCGACCAGAGCGCGCAGTTCTTCATTGAACTCGGTCACCGGTTCGGTCGGTTTTTGCAAAATCGGGTCGGGATATTTAACGATCTCTCGAATCATTCTTCCAAAGCTCAATAGGCGCGAATCTGTTCCACGTAACCATCATAGTTACGTTTCAGCTCACGCAGCGAATCTCCGCCGAATTTTTCCAGCACCAGCCGCGCAAAGGCAAGCGCCACCATCGCTTCTGCGGCAACACCTGCGGCCGGAACCACACACACATCGCTTCGCTCGTAGGCGGCCTTCGTCACCTCGCGCGTGTCAAATCGTACGGATTGCAACGGCCTGCGCAAGGTGGAAATCGGCTTAAGATAGCCGCGGACGATCACATCTTCTCCATTCGAGATGCCGCCTTCCACGCCGCCGGCGTTGTTATGCTCACGCGTAAAGCGCGTGTGCCTGCCGTTCGCGGCTTCGCTGCTGTAGCCGATGGCATCGTGAACATCCGAGCCAAACGACTCTGCGGCGGTAACGCCGCGTCCAATCTCGACCGCTTTAACAGCCTGCAATGACATGACGGCCTGCGCCAAAATCCCGTCCAGCCGCTCATCCCAGTTTGTATGCGTGCCGATGCCGGCAGGCGCGCCGTGAATCACCACTTCAAATACGCCGCCGACTGTGTCGCCTGTACGCAGCACCTTGTCGACTTCCGCTTTCATGCGCTCTTCCGCATCCGGGTCGACGCAGTTCAGCAGCACTTCATCCTTTGCCCGCAGCGCTGCAATCTCATCCCAGCTCGCGTCACGCTCCAGCCCGGCATGGCCAACGCGAATCACATGGCTGGCAACGTCAATCCCCAGTTGCAGAAGGAGCTGCTTCGTTAATGCGCCAGCGGCGACGCGCGCCGTTGACTCGCGCGCCGAAGCCCGCTCCAGCACGTAGCGTGCATCCGGGAAGTCGTATTTGAGCGCGCCTGCAAGGTCGGCGTGGCCGGGACGCGGCGATGCGACAGCTTTATGTTTCGCCGGGTCGCCAACCTCGACAGGCAGAGCATCCGTCCAGTTCTTCCAGTCGCGATTCTCAATTTCAATAGCGACTGGAGAGCCGATTGTTTTGCCGTGCCGGATCCCGGAAAGAATGTGCGCGGTATCCTGCTCGATGCGCATGCGTCCGCCGCGGCCATACCCCTGCTGGCGGCGCCACAGTTCGCGATTGATGAAATTTGTATCGACGTCGACGCCGGCGGGCAGTCCAGAAACTAAAGCAATTAAACTCTCGCCGTGCGACTCACCTGCAGTGGAAAAACGTAACATGTGCGTGCTGTGCCAGTTTTGATTGTAGCGCAGCGCGCAGGCCCTATTCGCCCGTCAGCCACGTATACTGTGCGTCGGTAAGAGGAACGACCGACAGCCTGCCCTGGCTTACCAGTGGCGAATCGGCAAAAAGCTTGTGCGCCTTGATCTCAGCCAGCGTGTGCGGCTGCTTTACCGGCTTGCCCGCCTTGATGCGGACGAGCGGAACCTTCGGATTCGTGGCATCCACTGACACTACTTTCGCCGTGCCCACTACCGTACGCTCATCGCCCGTGTGATAGATCACCAGCTTCTCGCCGGGCTTCATGCCGCGCAGAAACCGGACCGCGGCGGGGTTGGTCACTCCATCCCACACCGTCTCACCTTCACGCTCCAGGTCAGTGAACGAATAAACAGTCGGCTCAGTCTTCAGCAGGTAAGACATTGGCTTCCTCCTCCAGCTCAGGTTCGCCTGTCAATTCTGCGGCCGGCGCCTGTTCTCCAAGATACCCGGCCGTATTCAGGAGCGGCCGCTCCAGGGCGCGCACCCACTCCGTCAATTGTCCGGGAGCACGGCCCAGCGCATCGGCACGCGCAAACTCGCTGCGCATAGTCTGCATCTTGGCGTCGAGGTCATCGAGATAATGCAGCAGCAGCGCCTCCGGAATCATGGGCAGCTTGGGCGATCCGAACTCGTATTTGCCGTGATGGCTGAGAATGATGTGCTCGACCAGCACGCGTAGATTTTCCGGGAAATCCGGCAGATTGGCCAGCTTTTTCTCGACCATGGCAATGCCGATCGAGATGTGGCCTATGAGATGACCTTCGAGCGTATAGTCGAAACTCGTTCCCCAACGCAGTTCATGAAGCTTCCCGATGTCATGCAGCACTACCCCTGTCAGCAGCAAATCTCGATGGATCTCGGGATAGTGCCGCGCCGCGAGATCGCTGATGCCGAGCAGCGAGACAATGTGCTCCAGCAGGCCGCCAATCCAGGCGTGGTGCATGCTTTTGGCAGCAGGCGCGCTCTTGAGCGCTGCGGCAATCTGCGGATCGTCGAGGAAGGCGCGCACCAGAACCTGCAGATGTGGATTGGTGAAACTGGAAACGTAGCCGTTCAGCTCCGCCCACAACTCCTCGATATCGCGCGCGGTCCTGGGGACAAAATCTCCGAGGTCGTACTCCTCGGGATTGGCTCGGCGGATTTTATCGAGCGTGAGTTGCAGCCTGTCCTGATAGCGCGAGATTTGCCCCCGCGCTTTGACAACGTCTCCAGCCTCAAATTCCTGAGCGTCGACGACTTCCCACATGCGGCACTCAATCTGGCCGGTCCGGTCGCAGAGCGTGAGCGCGAAGTAAGCCGCGCCATCCTTTTTGCTGCGCACCTGCTTCACCGCGACAGCAAAGAACCCTGTCACTACCTGATTTTCAAATTTGCCCAAATCCGCGACGAACAGGTCTTTCATCGATTTGCGCAATCACTGCTGCGGAGCTGAAGTTCCGGGCGCAGTCCCGGGAGCAGATGGCGTCGTCTGCTGGTCTGTCGGCGCGGCGTTTGGAGCCGGCTGCTGGCCGTTCTCCGGCTTCTCCTTGGCCTTGTCGGAAAGACGCGTCTTCTCTGTCGGCTTCGGTGCCTTCTTCGGCTTCGAAGTATCGCCGTTCAAGCCCAGCGGCGTGGACTGTTCCTTACGCGTTGCCAGCTCGTCCTGGCTCTCAGGAGCGGGAGCGAAGGGATCAGTCTTGTCCTTGCTGCCCTTGTGCTTTGGCTGCTTCGCTCGGGCGGAAAATCTCGTCTTTACCTTCTTTTGCTCTACTGGCTGTCCTTCGACTGTCCCATCGGGGCCGACAACCTGCATGTTCTGCGGCACATTGCCGGTTGCCACCTGCGCACCAGCGTCCTCTGTCTTTGTCGGAGCAGGCGGCAGGGTCTCGCGGGGAGCCTGGCCATAGCGAATCTTTTCTTTCTTGCCCGGCTTCTCGACGCCCGCAATCTGCGAGCTGTTTCCTGCGGCCTTCGAAGCAGGAGCAGGCGGCTGCGTGGCGCTCGCAGTCTCCGTTGTCGCAGAGGTCGCATTGCCCTGCGGCACATCTGCGAGCGAAGGCACGTTTGCCGGAGGGGTACTGGCTGTCTCCGTTGCCGGCTTCGACTTAGTCGATTTCTGACGGAAGCGGGTCCGCTCTACATGCTTTTTCTTTTTTCCCGTCGGCGGAGTATAGGCGCTGTAGCTCGGCTTGGTTTCATTCGGGCTGGCGCCGGCGTCTTCATAGCCCTGCTTGATATCGATATACGACTCTTCGCGCAGACGCGTCAGATACTGGCGTAGCGCAGGGGCCATCCTCTCGCTGTAAACAGCGTCTTCCACCTGCGACTCGACATCTTTCAAAGGCTGCACACCACCCGGCGTATGTTCCGTGACCTTGAGAATGACAAAGCCCTGTTTGGTGCGGATCGGCTGCGTGTATTCGCCCGGCTTCAGGCCGAATGTCTGGTCTTCCAGTACCTTGGCCAACTGGCCGCTGCGAAACTCTCCCAACTCGCCGCCCTGCGCCGCCGTAGGACCACCCGATTCCGTTTTCGCCAGTTGCGCAAAGTCCGAGCCCGATTTCAGCTGGGCAGCAATCTCATCGGCTTTCTTCTGCGCGGCTGCCACCTGTGCCGCATCGTCCGGATTCGCCGTCGGAACCAGAATTTCGCTGAGACGGACCTGCTCCGGTGCGTTGAAATCCGCCTTGTGCGCGTCGTAGTACTTCTGCACATCGGTCTGGCTGAGGTTGAGATGCCTTCCCACTTCATCCCGAATGACCTCCGAAGACACGATGCCGTCGCGGATGTGCTCCTTAAAATCTTCAAAGGAAACGCCCTGCGACTCCGCCGCGCGCTGCAGGTCGTCCAGGCTGTCCATGTGGTTCTGCTTGCGGATCTCATCGAGCCGCTTGATCGTTTCCGTCTCGCCCGTGATTCCCAGGTCCTTGGCCTTGGAAAGCAGCAGCTGCTGGTCAATCAGATCGCGCAGTAAATCATGTCTCGCCTCAAAAAGCTGTTGCTGCGACCATCCCTGCTGCTGGGCCTGCGTCACCAGCTCCTGATCGGCGCGCTGATAGTCCGACTTGCTGATGACCTGGTCGTTCACGCGCGCGACGATTTCTTCGACTACCGTACCCTGATACGGCGACGGCTGGGTGACCGAAGCCGGCGTTTTGCCCGTCGTCTGACCGAAGGCTGGAATTGCAAGGAAGACGATGCCTGCAGCGAACGCGGCCGGAAGGGTTAAGGATCGACAAATCATATGTATACGTCTCAACTTGAGCGCGTGCCGCAATTTGAGGTCTGCTCCTGCAATATCTGGATCGCGCTTCCAGTCATTCTAAACACTATGACTATGCGAACGCGAATCGAACTGATGAAATGACGGCCTGATTTTGTAGATGGATAGCAAAAATTCGCCAGTCCGGCGGCTCTTTCATCTCCGGCTTGTTATACTTTGCACAAGGATTGCCCAGAGGGTCCTCGCAATCATGCCTTCCCGTACTCGCCGCACTGTCTTCTCCCTAGTAGTCTTTTTTTCTGCCTGTGGTGTCGCAGGTTTGATTGTCAGCCAAAAGGTCGGCGCACAATCCAGCTCCGACGAATCGCAGTTTCGCGACAGCCTCAAGTCGTTCACCAGCGTATATGACGTGGTGGCGCAGAACTATGCCGAACCACTCGACGGCGACAAGCCGGACAAGGTGATTTACGACGGGGCGATTCCCGGCATGCTGCGGGTGCTCGACCCGCACTCGAACTTCTACGATCCCAAGGCTTACGCCCGGATGCGTGAAGACCAGCACGGCAAGTACTACGGCGTCGGCATGACCATCCAGCCGCAGAGCGTCGGCGGCGTGCAGCGGATCGTCGTTCTGTATCCCTACGAAGGCACGCCCTCGTACAGGGCCGGCGTTCGCCCCGGAGATGTCATCATCTCCGTCGACGGCAAACCGACTGACAACCTCGGTTCCGAAGAAGTGGCAAACATGCTTAAAGGGCCCAAAGGCACGCATGTTCATCTCACCGTCTCACGCGAGGGAGCAGCCGCCCCGCTCACCTTCGACCTTGTCCGCGATGAGATTCCGCACCCGAGTATCGATTTGAAGGAAGAGATTCGTCCCGGGATCGGCTACATTCACATCACCCAGTTCCAGGAAGCCACCGGCCGGGAAGTGGCCGATGCGCTCGACAGCTTTGGCCCGGATATGAAAGGCCTCGTGCTTGACCTGCGCGGCAACCCCGGCGGACTTCTTACCGAAGCCGTCGCTACCTGCGATAAGTTCCTGAAAAAAGGCCAGGTCATCGTATCCCAGCGCGGACGCGCCTTCCCTGAGCAGACATACCACGCCATGCACGGCAATGGCGGCAAGACCTATCCCATCGTTGTGCTGGTAAACCACGGCACGGCTTCTGCTGCGGAGATCGTCAGCGGTGCGCTGCAGGACCATGACCGCGCCATCGTAGTCGGTGAAACGACCTTCGGCAAAGGCCTGGTGCAGACGGTGTATCAATTGTCAGACAACACCGGCCTGGCGCTTACCACCTACCACTACTACACGCCCAGCGGACGCCTGATCCAGCGTAACTACAATGGTGTGTCGCTCTACGACTACTACTACAACCATGACCAGCCGCAGGACCTGAAAGACCGCGAAGTCAAGCTGACCGACTCCGGCCGCACCGTCTATGGCGGTGGGGGTATCACGCCGGATTACAAAATCGACACGCCCAAATCCACGCGCATTCAGGAAGACCTGCTGGCGCATTACGCCTTCTTTGATTTCGCTCGGCATTATCTGGCAAACCGCACCGTGACCAAGGACTTCCAGGTCGACGACAACGTCATGAACGATTTCAAGCAGTTCCTGACCTCGCAGGATGTTAGCTACACCGACCAGGAGCTGAACGCGGTTATGGATTGGGTCAAGGCGAACATCAAGGCGGAGATCTTCACCACGCAATTCGGTCAGGTCGAAGGGCTGAAAGTCCGCGCCGCCTGGGATCCGATGATCAATCAGGCTCTCACCTATATGCCGCAGGCAGCCGCTCTCGAAGAGACAGCCGAAAAGGCAGATGCGTTGAAGACCACCACGGCGCGCAACACGTCCAACAGCCCGGCCACCGAATAAACGGCAATCGCACACGACAAAGGGCAGGCTTTACGCCTGCCCTTTAATTTTCTTAGCCCCTATGCCTTGCCAATGACGCGGGCAACAGTCTCACCAATCGCAGCCGGGCTCTCGACTACATGAATCCCCGCAGCCGTAAGCGCCTTCATCTTTTCCGCGGCAGTTCCCTGCCCGCCGGAGATGATTGCGCCGGCGTGACCCATGCGGCGTCCCGGAGGGGCAGTCTGTCCAGCGATAAAGCCAACCACCGGCTTCTTGACGTGCTGCTTCACATACTCCGCAGCCGTCTCTTCCGCCGTTCCGCCGATTTCGCCAATCAGAATAATCGCTTCCGTCTGCGGGTCTTCATTCAGCAGCTCCAGCGCATCGACATGCGTGGTGCCGATAATTGGATCACCGCCGATGCCGATGGCCGTCGATTGCCCGATGCCGCGCTGCGTGAGTTGATAGACAGCTTCATATGTCAGCGTCCCGGAGCGGGAGACAATGCCGATGCTGCCTTCCTTGTGGATGCGTCCCGGCATGATGCCGACCTTGGCCTTGCCGGGCGAAATTACGCCCGGGCAATTCGGGCCCACGAGCCTTGATTTCGAGTACTTGAGCACGCTCCAGACTTTGACCATGTCATTGATCGGAATGCCCTCTGTAATGCAGATGATCAGCGGAATGCCCGCTTCATTCGCTTCAAGAATCGCGTCCGCGGCGAATGGCGGCGGCACGAAAATGACCGTGACATTCGCGCCGGTTTCCGCGATTGCCCTTTCAACCGTATCGAAGACCGGCCAGCCCTCGTGGATCGTTCCACCTTTTCCGGGAGTTACGCCGCCCACAACCTTCGTGCCGTATTCAGCGCAGCCTTTCGCGTGGAACGTGCCTTCCTTGCCGGTAATGCCCTGCACAATGAGGCGAGTGTTTTTATCAACCAGAACCGCCATGTTTACTTGCCTCCCTTGGCTGCATGAACAACTTTTTGCGCAGCATCCTGCATGGTGTCACCGACGATAAAGTTCAAACCGGAGTCTTTCAGAATCTGGCGGCCCTGCTCGACGTTCGTCCCTTCCAGCCGCAACACAACCGGGACTTTCACATTCGTCTTCTTGGCCGCCTCGACTACGCCCTGCGCCAGCGTGTCTACACGCAGGATGCCGCCGAAGATATTGATGAAAACCGCCTGCACGTTCTTATCGGACAGCAGAATTTCGAAAGCATGCTCAATCTGCTGCTGGTTCGCGCCGCCGCCTACATCGAGGAAATTGGCCGGCAATCCGCCCGCATACTGGATGATGTCCATCGTCGCCATCGCCAGGCCGGCGCCGTTCACCATGCAGGCGATGTTGCCGTCGAGCTTGATGTAGTTCAGCGCGTACTTCGACGCCTCGACTTCAAGCGGATCTTCCTCCGCAACATCGCGCAGCTCTTTTAATTCTTTGTGGCGAAACATCGCGTTGTCGTCAAAATTGATCTTGCAATCAAGCGCGAAAAGCTTGTCGTCCTTCGTCGTGATGAAGGGATTGATCTCAAGCAGCGAAGCGTCCGTGTCTACGTAGGCTTTATAAAGCCCCATCATGAACTTCACGGCTTCATTGAGCTGCGTCGGCTTCAACCCCAGCGCAAAGGCAAGCTGCCGCGCCTGGTACGGCTGAAAGCCGACCGCCGGATCAATGTAGGCCTTGTGAATCGCCTTCGGATCTTTCGCGGCAACTTCTTCGATCTCCATGCCGCCAGCCTGGGAAGCCATGAAAACCAGCTTCGCCGCGGCGCGGTCAAGCACAATGCCGAGGTACAGCTCACGATCGATCGCCGCCGTCTCCTCGATCAGCAGCCGCTGCACCTTCTGCCCCTGCGGACCGGTCTGATGCGTGATGAGCTGCATGCCCAGAATCTGCTTGGCATACTGCTCGGCTTCATCGATGTTCCTGGCAACTTTCACGCCGCCGCCCTTGCCGCGGCCTCCGGCGTGAATCTGCGCTTTGACGACAACGCCGCTGGCTCCGCTGGTAAAGAGCTTCTTGGCCACATCCAGCGCTTCGTCGAGCGTGTTGGCCACCTCACCCCGCGGCACGGCGACGCCGTACTTTGCCAGGATGTCTTTCGCCTGATACTCGTGGATTTTCATAGCTTGTAGTGCCGCAGACTCGCCCCGGCGCGAAATCGTCGCGTATCAGGAAACAGAATTACGGCGGACTCTTCATACTATCGGACGGCAGAGGCAGCGGCAAACACTGCAGGCTGGAGAAAGGATCGCGACAAACGGAGCGGCTACTGGTTTTCTTTTACCTCGTCGGTCACCACGTAAAAATACTTTAGATTTGCGACTCCGAATGAGGTGGTGATGGCAACATCGGACGCATCGCGCCCGACAGCCATCAATACACGGCCGATACGAGGCCGATTGTGACGGGCGTCAAACGTCCACCAGCGTTCGCCTAGATACACTTCATACCAGGCACTGAAATCCATAGGCAACAAGAGTGGCACGCCGATGTCGCCCAGATATCCCGTTGCGTAGCGCGCAGGAATATTGAGCGCACGGCAAAACGTGACGGCGAGGTGCTGGAAATCGCGGCAAACGCCCAGGCGCTCGGTAAAAACGTCGAGCGCTGTCTTCGTCGGACGCGCATAGGAATATCCAAACACGACTTTATTGTGGACCCAGTTATTGATCGCCTGAACCCGCTCCAGGCCGGGTGCATAGCCTCCGAACAGGTCCAACGCTATGCCGGAAAGCCGGTCGACCTCGCAATAGCGGCTATTCATGAGATAGACCAGCGTTTCATGGGGCAAGGCGTCCACCGGAACCGCCGAGGCATGGAACGGAATCGGGTCCAACTCGCCAGAATCCCTGACCAGTGTTGAGCCTTTGAGCTGGACCATGCCCGCATCTGCCTTGAACCGCGTACATCTGTTCCCAAAAGTGTCGATATACGAATCGCAACGTGCGTGCGGTGTAACAGTCATCTCATCGGGCTCAAGCAGATCACTTTCACGCGACGGATGAACGTGCAGCATGGTCACAAAGGCGACTGGCTCAGGTACCTCGAACTGTAGTTCATATCCCAGACGAATCAACATATGGATATAGGCTTTTTCAGCAGCGGACGGGAATAGACTCGAGTCAGCGCCCAGTGCAGGTGAAGTTAAGATGCCATGAATCTGCAAAATCGTTTGCCCAATTAGTGATTTAGTACCGAAGAATCGCATTTGAGCGGCAATTGAAACTGCTTGCGGCTTCAACGGCAATGGGAGCTGCCATTGCGGCGAGCCGTCGAATCTGCGCGAACAACCAATAGCTGGTGTTGTGTTCCGGCAGTTCGCCACTGTGGCGCGCGTTCGATACCATGACAGCAGCATGTCCACTCTGGAAGAGCTGCTTCACTCCGTCGGCGAAGACCAGCGTCCGCTCTCACGCGAAGAGGCGCGTACGGCTCTGCGCGAGATGCTGACCGGCAGCACGAGCGATTCCGATATTGCCGAGCTTCTCACCGTGCTTGCCCGCCGCGGAGAAACCGTGGATGAGCTGACGGGCTTCGCCGAAACCATGCGCGAACTTGCTGTTCCCGTCCCGCTGACCGACGAGGAGCGTGCTCAGCTTATCGACACCTGCGGCACCGGCGGCGATGATCGCGGCACCTTTAATATCTCGACCGGTGCGGCGCTGGTTGCCGCGGCTGCAGGAGCCAGGGTCGCCAAGCACGGCAACCGCGCCGTGACCTCAAAGTGCGGCTCGGCGGATGTGCTTGAAGCGCTCGGCATCGCCGTCGTACTGCCGCCTGAGCTGGCCGTCGAGTCGTTGCGCATCGCGGGCTTCATGTTCCTCTACGCTCCGGCCCTGCATCCTGCCATGAAGCGCGTGCTTCCCGTCAGACGCGCGCTCGGCTTCCGCACCATCTTCAATCTCGCTGGGCCGCTGACGAATCCCGCAGCTGCTCCCGCGCAGATCATGGGCGTCTTCGCTCCCGATCGCGTCGGACTTGTCGCCGAGACCATGCTGCGCCTCGGCATTCGCCACGCCTTTGTAGTGCACGGCAGCGATGGCCTCGACGAGCTGACCGTCACGGGCCCGAGCGACGTTGCGGAGGTGCGCGGGACAGAAGGAACGTGGCAGGCGCTGCAGATCTCCCCGGAAGACGCAGGGCTTACGCGAGCGCCGCTTTCAGAGTTGGCTGGCGGCGAGACAGCAGCCGGGAATGCTGCAATGCTGGAGCGCATCTTTGCCGGAGAACGCGGGCCCAGGCGCGACATCGTGCTGCTGAATGCGGCAGCCGCGCTGGTGGCGGCGCGGATTGCGCTCGACTTGCGCGAGGGTGTTGCACGGGCTTCCGAAGCCATCGACTCCGGCGCGGCGCAGGACACCGTCAAAAAGCTGCGGACCTTTGCGCAAAAGATCTGACCTCATGCATCTGTTTGCGCAGAGCGATATACTTTGCGAGCATTCGGGCGCATGACCTTCAAGTACGGAGAGATACGCGATGAAGCCGGAACGCCTTACAAGATGCCTGACGATCGCTGCCCTGTTTGCAGGACTGCTTACCGCCGCTCGCGCGCAGACCATCCAGGTCGACAAGAACAACCGCACCATCGCCGTCACCGCAACTGACAAGGCTCTTGCCGATGCCGATCTTGCCGTCGTGCACATCGGCTTTCAGGTCTACGGACCCGACGAGCAGGCGACGTACGCCAGCGGATCGGCAATCTCCAACGCCATCATGGACGCGCTGAAGAAAGCTGGTGTTCCTGACAAGTCCATCGAGAGCGAGAACCAGAACCTGCAGCGCGTTCCCTTTCACGACCCGCAGGAATCGCAGATGGACCGCGAAAAGAAACAGTTCCAGCTCAGCCAGTCGTGGACCGTGAAGACGAAGCCCGACGATGCCGCAAAGGTCCTTCACATCGCTGTCGAAGCCGGCGCGAACCAGAGCGGCCAGATCGACTGGCAGTACCAGGACATGAACGGACTGCAGGCCAAAGCGGCTGCTAGCGCTCTTGCCAAGGCACAGGCGATTGCGCAGCAGATGGCGCAGGGACTGAACGTGAAGCTTTCTGGATTGATCTACGCCAGCAATCAGGCTCCGGAAAGTCCGGTGCGGCCGCTGCCGATGCCGATGGCAATGAAGATGGAAGCGGTGTCTCAATCCGTTGCACCGCTGGCGATCAATCCCCGGCACATTGAAGAATCAGCGACGGTCTATGCGGTCTTTGCCATTGAGTGAACTGCGACGTACAACTTCCTGGCGCATCGAAGACAGATATGCGCTTGAGCAGGAGGAAAAGCAGGTCCCTCGCCTGCGCACCTTCGCTGCTTCGCTCAGGATGACAAACTTGTTGATATAGGACATAAAATCATGCCTCGTTATGAATACCGTGATCTGCATCCCTCGCGTGAAGCCGAAGAAGTCTATCTGCGCTGGCTCAAGTATCTGGACGAAGAGTTCACCAAGCACAGGAAGCCTGAACTGCGCGCCGAGCTGGTGCATGACAACCTGCACCAGCTGATGCTGGGGCGTCCTAAAGGCGGACGGCTGAACTTCACCCTTACCAGCGAGCTTCCCTTCAACGTGCTGCAGCTTTCGTTCGATTCGGCCAACATCACTCTGGAGCCGGAATACTACGGCGACATTGACGAGAAGAAGTATGCCTGCATCAAGCCGCTGATCTACTTCTGGCAGATGTTCGACCGCTCGCCCATCGGGCTGAACCACTGGCTCGGCTTCCGCTTCCGCGCCATGCTCGGCAAGCACATCTTCAAGCACATTGGAAACAACGTGAAGATCTTCCACGGCGTCGAGTTCAGCTTCGGCTACAACCTCACGATCGAGGACGACTGCGTCATCCACAAGTACGTCATGCTCGACGACCGCGGTGAGCTGATCATTCGCAAAGGCACGTCGATCTCCGATTACGCTTCGGTGTACTCCCATGCGCACGATCCGATCGACGGCGGAATCGTCGAAAACCGTAAGACCGAGGTCGGTCCCAGAGCGCGGATTACGGTTCACTCTTCGATAATGGCGGGCGTGACCGTAGGCGAAGACGCGATTCTTGGTGCGATGGGCGTGGCTACAAGGGACATCCCTCCGCATTCGATTGCCGGTGGCGTTCCGGCTAAAGAGCTCAAGACCAAGGACGAGGCTAAGCAGTTTCCAGACCGCTCGACCTACAAGGCTACGCCTTCGACAGGTGAGCATTGCGAGTAGTTCGACTCGTCGAAAGAAAAGCGGATTCTTCCTCTTCACTGCATTCAGGGTCAGGATGACAAGTCCGTGGAGGATTCTGGCGTCCGCGAAGAGCGGACGTCCTTCGGCTTCGCTCAGGACAGGCTAATGCCTGGACGGCAAGTCCCTGATACCATCGACTTGGTTGTATGAGCCAGCAAGAGATCGTTCTCAAGATTTTTCAGTTCGTTATCCTCCTCTTTGCCTTGAGCCTGCATGAGGCGGCGCATGCGTGGATGGCTTCCCGGCTGGGCGACCAGACCGCGCGCATGCTGGGGCGCGTAACCCTCAATCCGATCAAGCATATCGACCCTGTCGGCACCATCCTGATTCCGCTGGCCATGCTGTTTCTGCCGGGATCGGGGCGGCTGCTCTTTGGCTGGGCGCGGCCGACTCCGGTGAATACGCGCAACTTCAAGCGCATCGTGCGCGACGACATCCTGACAACTCTGGCCGGTCCGGTGAGCAACATTGCTGCGTCGGTAGTGGCGCTGGTCGGGCTGGTGATCGTCGCCAAGGCCACGCCTGCGGGCGCGCTGGTGGTCAAAGAGCTGGCGATGGGGATGCTCGACCCCTCGCTGATGGAATCAAGTCCGGTGATCTTCCCAACGGTTGTGCTGCTCTATATGGGCATTGTGCTCAACCTGTTTCTCGCGGCTTTTAACCTGCTGCCGCTGCCGCCGCTCGATGGGTCGCACCTCATCCGCCACATGTTGCCCTATAACGCGCTGCGGGTGTATGACTCGCTGGGCATGATCAGCCTGATTCTGATTCTGTTCTTTGGCGGGCCGGTGGTGAATTTCATGGTGAGTCCGGCGCTGTATGCGTTCAACAGAGTGCTGCTGGCGCTGTAAGCGCAGGTCAAAGAGGGGAAGCTGGCCGTCAAACCCCCTAAACATAAAATAATAATGACAATCCCTTGGACGTAGGTCGGTGCCGTAATCACTCAACCAGCCGTCATTCTGAGGCGCAATCCGCCGAAGAATCCATGCGATGAGGACAAAGCCACAGGTCTATACCACCACTTCCCTTGTCAAGGGGATAATCGTAACAATAATTCACAAATAAGAGAAAACAAACCACTTAAAATCGATGCGACTTGGCGTACTATTTCGCGGAAACTGCTATTCTGGATACAGAAGGAAAAAGCCCGCCACGGCAGGCTTTTTCCTTTGAGACAGAACAGGGATCCCTCGCTAAGTGACTGAAAACACTAGAATCAGATTAACTCCAGCAGAATCAGCTGGATAGCAGGGAATGATCCCCCGCCAAATTATTGAAAACAAACAAAACGAAGAAACCCCCCCAGGGGGGAGGGTCCCGCCGCGTCCGGCTCGGGTTCTGTTAAGCTGCGGGGATTGTGATTAGGTATTTGATCGTTGCTCTGTTTGTTGTGTGCGCTGCTGGCAATTTGAGCGCGCAGAAGCCTGCCTGGCAGCCTGCGGCAGGGCTTACGGAAACGCCGATCTGGCCGGGCGTGATTCCGGATGCGATTCCTCCAGCGGGGCCGGAGATCGATACGACGACGAGCAAAGATGCCCTGATCGCCGGGAAGCCGGTAATCCGCCTGGGCAATGTTGCCGTCCCGACGATGACCGTCTATCCGCCAAAGGGCAAGAATACAGGCGTGGCGGTGGTTGTCTTTCCCGGCGGCGGCTATCGCATTCTGGCTATCGATCTTGAAGGCACGGAGGTTTGCGACTGGCTGACTTCGTCGGGAATTACCTGCGTTCTGCTGAAGTATCGGGTACCTGACTCCGGGCCATATCCCAAGTCTCCGGCGGCGCTGGAAGACGCGCAGAGGACGGTGGGGCTGGTGCGCTTCCATGCCTCGGAGTGGCATATCAATCCGCAGAAGATTGGCGTGCTTGGGTTCTCGGCGGGCGGGCATCTGGCGGCTGCATTGAGCACGCACTACAGCCAGCGCTTGTATAAGGCGGTGGATATGGCTGATGAGGTAAGCTGCCGTCCGGATTTTGCTGTGGTCATCTATCCGGGTTATCTCGCACTTGCCGACAAGAACTTCGAACTCAATCCGGATATTCACGTCACGAGCGATACGCCGCCTACGTTTCTGCTGCAGACGGAAGATGATCGCGTAGCCCACGTGGAAAGCTCGCTCCGGTACTACGAGGCACTGAAGGCGGCTGGGGTTCCGGTGGAGATGCATCTGTACACCGAGGGCGTGCATGGATATGGGCTGCGGCGGACAAAGCTTCCGGTGACGGGGTGGCCTCAGTTGGTGGATGTTTGGTTGAGGACGATTGGGATGGTGGGGGAGTTATAGTTCGTTACCGCTTCGTGGATATATTTGCTCCGAAAAGCACTCTCAACTCTTCACTTTGAACCTCTGCCATAGCTCGCTTTGGAAGAATGACGAACTGCAGAGGGTTGAAAAAGAGCACAAAAATTCTATCGCTTTCGGCTTGTTTCATAAATGCCGCCCATCGATAACGCGCATACGATTCCCCGCCAGAGCTTTCTACCTCTAGCCCTGTTTCGCTGATAGTCATTCGGAGATCGAATCCGGCTTTCTGCTGCTCATAACTCTTGCGAATCAATCTAGGACAGATCAGGAGCTTGTAGGCGAGCCCAAGTCCATAGACGGCAATTAAGAACGACCAAACGATGTAAGCTGAAGTGCCTCTAGCTTGTGAAAGCAATAAGCCAATTGCCAAGCAAAATACTAGAAGAACAGGTGCGCGCCACGATGTGTAGTAATAACTTTTTGGCTTGCCGAATAGCGCCGCTCGCTGTCTGAGAGCCTCGGCATATTCTTCGAAGGTAATCGTATAAGTCAATTCCATTATTTTTGTTTTTCGCCCAAGCCACTAGAGAATTCAACGCAGTCGTTCTGGCAAAGGACAGATTACCTTTCCCGTACAATAGGGCAAGCAATTTCTTACGTGAAGGATACGGTGTCGATTTCCTCTTCTGCTCCCTTGAAGCGCGTGCTGAGCGGCATGCGTCCGACTGGCAAACTCCACCTGGGCAACTACATGGGCGCGCTGCACAACTGGGTGCGGCTGCAGCATGAGTACGAGTGCTACTTCTTTATCGCCGACTGGCATGCGCTGACGACCGATTATGCGGACCCGTCGCAGATCAAGGGCAACACGCGCGAGGTGATTCTGGATTTTCTCGGGGCGGGGCTCGATCCGGCTCAGAGCGTTCTCTTTGTCCAGAGCCAGGTGAAGCAGCATGCTGAGCTGCATCTGCTCTTTTCGATGATTACGCCGCTGGGTTGGCTGGAGCGGGTGCCTACTTACAAAGAGCAGCAGGAAAATATCACCGGGAAAGATCTTTCGACCTATGGGTTTCTCGGGTACCCGCTGCTGCAGTCGGCGGACATTTTGATTTATCAGCCGGATTTTGTTCCGGTCGGGCAGGATCAGGTGGCGCACGTGGAGCTTACCCGCGAGGTGGCGAGAAGGTTTAATTACTATTACCGAAGTCCTGAAGCGTTGCATCAACCTCCGTTACGACCGATGGCCGCTGATGAACGCAATCTTCCTGTTCTTGATCCGATTCTTCCTGAGCCGCAGGTATTGCTTACGCCTTCACCGAAGCTGCCGGGGACGGATGGGCGGAAGATGTCGAAGAGTTATGGGAATACGATTCTGCTGACTGATCCGGAGACTGTTGTTCGGCAGAAGTTGAAGCCTATGGTCACCGATCCGGCGCGGGTGCGGCGGACCGACCCGGGGAATCCGGATATTTGCCCGGTGGGGGATCTGCATAAGGTCTTTTCGTCGCAGGAGACGCTGGCCAAGGTTTACGACGGGTGCACGACGGCTTCGATTGGCTGTATTGAGTGCAAGGGCTGGGTGGCGGATTCGGTGGTAAAGGTGCTTCAGCCGATTCAGGAGCGGCGCGCCGGGTATGAAGCGAATCCCAAGAAAGTAGACGAGATTTTAGAGGACGGAAGGCAGCGGGCTACGGCTCGGGCGGAGCAGACGATGGTGGAAGTGCGGTCGGCTGTGGGGATTGGGTGAATTGATGGTGGATGAGTTGAAACCTGAGAGCCCTTCCAAAAAGATTGCGCAGGAAGAAAATCCTGCGAACCTCCCGCCCTCTCTTTCAGAGAGGATGGGGCACCCTGGTGTTGAGGCTTCTGCCCCGGTTGAGGCTTCGACTCCATCTGCACCTGCTACTGGTCCTGAGAAGAAAGAAAAGGACTCGGGGAAAACCGGTAAAGACAGGGCTGAAGAGAGTGCGTTTCCCTTCTCGGTTACGGTCGGCAAGGTGTATGACGGGCCGCTGGACCTGCTGCTGGACCTGATTCGCAAGCAGGACATCGATATTTATGACATTCCGATTGCGAAGATTACGGCGCAATTTCTGGCGCATGTCGAGCAGTTGAAGGCTACGGACGTGGATACGGCGGGCGAGTTCATCTACATGGCTTCGCTGCTGATTCATATCAAGAGCAAGATGCTGCTGCCGCGTTCGCCGGTTGAAACTGCCGAGGGCGAGGAGATCGATCCGCGGCGCGAGCTGGTGGAGCGGCTGCTGGAGCATGAACGCTTTAAGAATGCAGCGCAGATGCTGGCGCAGAAGCAGGTCATCGAGGCGTCGACGTGGTCAAATCCCTCGCTCGGGGAGTTCCGCAACGACGAGGGCACGGAGCAGGAGATTGTGGCGGATACGGTCGACCTGGTACGAGTCTTTCGCGAAATTTTAGACCGGCTGAAGCAGCGTCCAGTCATTGATGTGGAAGAGGACACGGTGACCGTGGGCCAGATGATTGACTATGTGCGGCGGCGGCTGATTACCGAAGAAAAACCCGTAGCCCTGCGGAAGCTGCTGGGGCAAGCAAAGTCGGAGAAGACGCTGATCGCCATGTTTCTGGCGCTGCTGGAACTGGTGCGTTTACAGGCCATTTTGCTGCGCCAGGAGCGCAATTTCAGCGATATTTTTGTCAAAAAACATGCTGATTTCGAGCAGGTGATGACCGAGCGGATGAACCAGATGCGGGATGACTGGGCTTAGTCTGTTCTTTGGCGTGGGATCCAGATCGTGCTTTCCCACCCCTCTTCGTTCTGATACTCAGAAAAGCAGGTCCTTCGACTGCGCGCTCCGCTCAGGATGACAACAATTAATTTCAGCTCCGTATTCATTGAAAATTAACGAAGTTTTCGGGGGTATTTTTACACATGACTTCATCGGCCCTGATAGGGTGCTTGCACGCCATCTACATCGGAGCCGATTATTATGAACGAAGCCTCGTCTGTTGCCATTCCCCCTGGATCTACACCTTCTGGAAATATTCTCGACCAAAAAATGAAGAAGTCGCCCGGCATGATCGGGATGGCGATCTTCGGCGTAGTCCTGCTGGCTGGAATCGGCTATGCAGGGTTTAGTCTGACAAACGATCTCGCAGGGACACACATTGTGAGCGTGTGGCCCTGGGTGCTGCTGAGCGTGGCGCTGCTGATCGCGCTGGGATTTGAGTTTGTCAACGGCTTTCATGACACGGCGAATGCGGTGGCTACGGTCATCTATACGCACTCGCTGGAGCCGCACATTGCGGTGGTGTGGTCGGGGATGTGGAACCTGATCGGCGTGCTGACATCGGGCGGCGGCGTGGCGTTTGCCATCATCTCCCTGCTGCCGGTGGAGTTGATTCTGCAGGTTGGCAAGGGTGCAGGGTTCGCGATGGTCTTCTCGCTGCTGATTTCGGCGATCCTCTGGAACCTGGCTACCTGGTCGCTCGGACTTCCGGCGTCGAGTTCGCATACGCTGATCGGGTCGATTATCGGCGTGGGCGTTGCCAACCAGCTGATGGGCGGACACAATGGCACGAGCGGCGTGGATTGGACTCAGGTTTCGAATGTCTTCCGCGTGCTGCTGATCTCACCTGTGGTCGGATTTGGCCTGGCTGCGCTGCTGTTGCTGCTGCTGAAGTTCCTGATCAGGAATCCGGCGCTGTATGAAGCGCCCAAGGGAGATGCT
>Ga0335072_10000390_pt1 | contig 88867 bp, 78 predicted proteins | sample Lox_Sample_21_FD_206725 | JGI IMG/M metagenome (GOLD analysis project Ga0335072, IMG submission 206725) | Soil microbial communities from Loxahatchee National Wildlife Refuge, Florida, United States - Lox_Sample_2.1 | ecosystem: Environmental > Terrestrial > Soil > Wetlands | place: USA... | reverse complement strand
GGCGGCGGAGAGCCGCCAACTGCGTGGTGAGCGTATCGCCATCAACGATCGCAGCGAGCGCCGTGCGCGCTTCTTTTTCGATGCGATCCATCGCATCGTAGGTGAAGGCGCTGGCCGCTTCGGCCATGAGCGCGGACGACTGCCCTTTCGCAGCGGCCGATTTCTGTGCGCGGCGCAGCGAGGATTCGATCGCGTAGACGTCCATCACGATATTCGCGAGCGCGCCGACGATCTCCTGCTCGTTGGCGAGCTGATCGCGGAATTTCTGAACCGCCGCGCCCGCCGCGAGAAGGAAAATCTTCTTCGCCTGCGCAAGGGATTTTTCTTCCTCGGCAAAAGGACCGCTCGGCGCTTCCTCAAACGACGGGCCGGAGAGAAGCTCCTCGCCCAATTTCATGGCAGCCGGAATCAGCGGCAGAACGCCCGACATGGCGCGCTTCATCAGCATCTGAATGATCACCAGGCGGTTGATCTCGTTGGTGCCCTCGAAAATGCGGTTGATGCGGCTATCGCGATACATCCGCGCGACCGGATAATCCTCATGGAAGCCGTAGCCGCCGAAGATCTGCACGGCTTCGTCAACGCAGTAGTCGAGCGTCTCGCTGCCGACAACCTTGCTGATCGAGCTTTCGATCGCGTATTCCTCGAGGACCTGCATGGCCTGCTGGACTTTGTCTTTGCCCTCGGCCGAAACCGCGGCTTCGATCGTGCCCGACGTGCGATAGATCATCGACTCGAGGGCGTACGTGCGGATGGCCATCTCGCCGAGCTTGGCCTTGATCAAGCCGAATTCGGCAATCGACTTTCCAAAGGCGACACGTTCCTTGGCATATTTCGATGCGATCGCGAGCACGTTCTTGGCTCCGCCCGTGCAGCTTGCGCCGAGCGAAAAGCGGCCCGCATTGAGGGTGTTGAAGGCGACGATATGGCCGCGGCCGATTTCATGGAGCAGATTTTCCTTCGGCACCGGCGCGTTTTCGAAAAACAGCGGGACGGTGGAGCTGCCACGGATGCCCATCTTGTTTTCCTCGGCGCCCACGGAAAAGCCGGGCGTGCCGCGCTCGACGATGAAGGATGAAAACTTCTCGCCATCGACTTTCGCGAACACGATGTAAATGTCGGAGAATCCGCCGCTGGTGATCCACATCTTCTGTCCGGTGAGGAGCCAGTTCTTGCCGTCGGGCGAGAGAACGGCGCGCGTGCGCGCAGCCAGTGCATCCGAACCCGCCTGCGGCTCCGAAAGCGCGTAGCAGGAAAGCAGCTCGCCCGTGGCGATCCTGGGCAGGTACTTCTTTTTTTGCGCATCGGTGCCGAAATAAATGATGGGAATCGTCCCGATGCCGGTGTGCGCGCCAAACGAAACCATGAACGAGGGATACGCGCTGAGCTTTTCGGAAACGATGGTCATCGAGATCTTATCGAGCGCGGCGCCGCCATATTCTTCCGGTATGCCCGCGCCCAGAAGGCCGACTTCGCCGGCCTTGCGGACCAGCTCAGGCATCAGGCCTTCTTTGTGCTTTTCGAGCTCGGGAATATGCGGGACTACTTCTTTGGCGAGGAACTCCTCGAGCGTGCGGCCGAGGAGGCGCTGATCGTCGGTGAGATCGGCGGGCGTGAAGACGTCGTCCGGGGTGGTGGAGGCAACCAGGAATGCGCCGCCGCGAGCCAGGACTTGCGAAACCGGTGTCGTCGCCATGTTGTTCCCTCGCTTGTGACAAGACTTGCGTGCAGAGATTCTCGCGCCGATAAACGCGGAACGCAATGGGCCGGTGGCATGCGCGACAAGGGACCCACCTCGGGCCGAAGCCCGCGCTTGCGCCCAAGAAAGAGCCGGCGGGACGCCGGCGCTACCCGACGCGCTCGAAGATGCCGGCTGCGCCCATGCCGCCGCCGATGCACATGGTGACCATGCCGTAGCGTGAGTTGCGGCGCTCCATCTCGCGCAAAATCGTGGCGAGGAGTTTTGCGCCGGTACAGCCGAGCGGATGGCCAAGGGCGATCGCGCCGCCATTTACGTTGACACGCGCGGGATCGAGGCCGAGCGTCTTGATCACGGCGAGCGACTGCGCCGCAAAGGCTTCGTTAAGCTCGATCACGTCGATCTGATCGAGCGTGAGGCCCGCGATCTTGAGGGCTTTGGGAACGGCGTACACCGGGCCGATGCCCATCACTTCGGGCGGGCAGCCCGCCGTGGCGAAAGAGACGAAGCGCGCGAGCGGCTTCAGTCCCAGGGCGCGCGCTCGTTCCGCGCTCATTACGACGGAAGCTGCGCCTGCATCGCTCGTCTGCGAGCTGTTCCCTGCTGTCACGACGCCGCGCGCGTGAAAGACCGGCCGGAGCTTTGCCAGCGCTTCGAGGGAGGTATCGGCGCGCGGGCCTTCGTCCGTGTCAAAGACGATCTTGCGCGTCTTCGGCTTGGCACCGTTGCCCGAGCCGTTCGCGCCGTTTTCAATCGAGGTGTAGTTCACCTCGAGCGGCACGATTTCGTCCTTGAACTTGCCTGCAGCGATTGCCGCGAGCGCTTTTTGATGGCTCGCGTAGGAAAACGCGTCGGATTCTTCGCGCGTGACGCCGTATTTTTTCGCGACGTTTTCGGCCGTGAGGCCCATGTTGAGGTAGGTATCCGGATAATTGTCCATCAGCCAGGGATTCGGGGCGATTTTGTGGCCGCCCATCGGGATCATGCTCATGGATTCGGCGCCGCCGGCGATCGCAACGTCGCCCTGCCCCGCCATGATCCGCTCGGCGGCGAGCGCGATCGTTTGCAGGCCGGAGGAACAGAAGCGATTCACGGTCATCGCCGACGTGGTGACCGGCAGGCCTGCGCGCAACGACGCGATGCGCGCGACATTCATGCCCGCTTCCGCTTCGGGCATGGCACAGCCGATGATGACGTCTTCCACTTCGGCGGGATCGAGGGCCTTCACGCGCGCCAGCGCTTCTTTGATCGTGAGCGCGGCCAGATCGTCCGGACGCGTTGTGCGCAGCGTGCCCTTGGGGGCCTTCCCCACCGCCGTGCGCACCGAGCTGACAATTACGGCTTCTCGCATCGTTCACCCCGTTTCACGGCGCGTGGCGCACCACGAAACCACACCATTGGATGACAGCAGGAAGAAAAAAGCAACCACGCGGGAGCGGTGGCGGAAACAGGGGACACAAATAGAAATGCCGGAGCTATCAGGCCGCACAGACTCGGGAGATTAGCGGTGAAACTGAATCGTCACCAGCATTTCGATCGAAATCGGGCGCCCATCCAGCTTCGATGGAACATACTTCCTTCCGCGCAATGCAGTCACTGCCGCGTCGCGCAGGAGCACCGGCCCGGTGATTGCTTTCGCCTCGGTCACTTTGCCGGACTTGTCGATGACGATACGGACCACGACATCTCCGTCGATGCCCGCCTGGTGCGCGATTTCAGGATAGACGACCGGGGGCGCGGAAATCAGCTGCGGCGGCTTGACATCGCCCCCCACGCGCACGGGCCCTTCTGCCGCGGGCTGCGGCGGAGGGGCGAGATTCGCGGGCGCCGGTTCGCTCGAAGGAAGCGCGATACCCTGTCCGCCGGCCAGCGCGCCTGAGCCAATTGAAGGAGCGGCTCCGCTTTCCGTATTGCCACTCCGCACCGCCGTGGTGGGGTGTGCGTTCAGCGCACCGAACATGTCCGGCACGGCCTGGGAGGGTCTCTGTTTCTCTGGCTCGGACGCCCTCGCCTGCGATGGCGCTTGCGCCGGCTTGCTGGGCGCAGGCTCGTTGACCTCCGGCTGACGCGAACGAGAATCGGTCAGCGGGCTCGCGGCAGCGCTTTTTGCCGGCATCGCCGCGTTGGGCGCGGGTGCGGCTACGGCTGGAGCTTGCTCTGCGGGCGCTGGATTCGCCGCAACCGGACTCGAAATCGGATTCGCGGGGGCTGCCGGCGAAACCGGAACAGTCGCTGCTGTGCGCTGAGCAATCGGCCGGAGATGGAGGAAGTAGTAGCCTCCGCCGCCCGCTGCCACCAGCAGGAGGGCCACGCACGCCGCAATCAGCGCACCGTTCTTGCCCTGCGTCTGACTCTTTTCCGACGTCGCTCCGAGCGAACCATATTCGAGGCCGGCGCCAAAAGCCGGGCGCGCGGGCGCGTTCTCTCCGCTCGACGCGGAACTCGCAGCGAAGCGGCCGAATGTGGATGCTTCGTGGGCGACAGGCATTTCATGCGCTGCGGAAGATTCGGCCTCGGCGCGCGTTTCCGCGAGATGGGTTTCAGCGCTCTTCGATCGCTCGCCGACGAGCGGCGCGGAGGAAGCGGCGCCTGCGTCTCCACGCAACTGATCCAGCGAAAACGATGATGCAGCCGGCATCTCCACGGGTGCGGCGGTCGCAGGGCTCGCGGGCGGAGGCGCTATCGCGGGCGCAGGCTTTTCGATCCGCAACGGAGCGGGCGCAGCCACTTTTGGTTCCTGGTGTTCCGTCCTGGCGGAATCGGTCTTGGAAATTTCGGGCCTGGCGATTTCAATCTTGGGCGCAGGCGCAGAGATCGCCGGAGCCACTGGCGCTGAAGCCACCGGCGCCGGAACGCTCGGCGCGGCAGACGAAGCTGCTTTTTGCGCGGGCTCGGGAGCATCGGACGGGAAACGAACGCCCCAGTATCCCGGTTGAGGATGCGAGAACTCCACTTCGACGTAGGAATGCAGATTGGGATTCGTGCGCGTCTTCACGACGCGGCAAATCGCATCCTGATGCGTCTTCAGATTCGTGAGGACGATCGCCTGGCCGACGCCGACCTGCGTGCTCATTTTCAGCACGCCGCCGAGCGGGAAGACGATCATCGTGCTGGTCTGTTCTTCGAAGGGCTCGGTATGAGACGTGGTGCCGCGGACCACTTCGACGACGCGCGAACCATGCACCCTGACGGGAACGTCCAACGAAACTGCGTCGGAGCGAAGTTGTCCAGAATCCGGTTTTGAGCGATTTGTTGCCTGGGAAGCCGGGGCTTCAGTAACGTCGAGCGTTTCCTTCAGTGGAGTCATAATGAGTAGTACGAACGGCCCAAGGCCGTCTCCCTCAAATGCTGCGATTTTTCCTGGGCTAATTCGATTCTCGAAGCGACGATGTGGGGCAGCAATAGTACTTTCGTACTTGGGTGTGTTTGCTTATGACACGCGGAGATTTTGCCCGGAATTCCCGGGAGATGCTTCGCAACCTTCGCGGTGAACGCAAAGCGCGCGGGTATGAAAGAAGAGCCGGCGAGGCGCCGGCGCTTCCTTTAGAATTGGCGCGCGACGACGGCCGTCGCGACGCGCGTGCCGTCGATTTCGATGGCGAGCGCGGCCGTATTGTTCACCACGTAGTAGGCCAGCGAATAAGACGCAGGCTGGGCGACGAGCTTGAGAGTCCCGCGGCCGTTGATATCCGGCGCCACAATCGCGCTCGTGTTCTCGATAGGCGCGCCCGAGGTCAGCGTTCCCCGGTCGTCGACGTCGATATTCCCGAGCGGAACGAGCACGCCGGCGGGCACCCCAACCTGGCCGATCACGTCTTCTTCGTCGAAAGCATTCGTATTCGCGTTACCCTTCAAATTGAACGCGAAGCCTCCCTGCGGAATGCCGGTGCTGGTTTGCGGATACGCCGTGCCGTTGGCCTGGAGATCCGTATCGAGTTCGATGATCTCGACCGTTCCATTCGAAGCTGCGTAAGCCGCAAAATAGCGCGTCGTCGACGCGATGGTCATGGTGATCAGCATGCGTCCGAGGCTCGCATCCACCGTGTAGGAAGACGTGGCGAGCGTGATGTCGTTGCCCAAATTCCCGTCGATCACACTCGAGGTGATGCTGCCGCTTCCATTGGTGACGAGAACACCGCCGATTGCGTACGCGCGCGTGCCGGTGGGGTTCGAGCCGCTCAGCGTGAAGGCATAGCTTCCATTCAGAATCTTCGCGCTGAAGGATCCGTCGGTATTCGGCGCGCTGTAGAAATCGCCCGCAAGCTGCGCGACGGATTTTCCGTCGGTCTCGACGACCTTCAGGTGCGTGCTATCAACGATATAGAAAGCGAAGGTAAGCGTGGTGTTGTCGAACGCGGCGATCTCGGCGGACGCGCCGTAGATCAACTGCAGCGTTCCGCGACCATTCGTTGCGAGAGTCGTTGGATTGGCCGTATCGGCCTGGAAGAGGCCGTGCAACGACGTATCGGCCAGAGCTTCCGTGTTCGTGCCCGCGTCGTTGATGTCGTCTTTGGCGAAATTCACCGGGATCGTTCCGTTTTGGCCGTTCGCGTCGAACATGCCCGTGATCTGCAGAGGCTTGCCGCTCGCGTCGGTACCGGAGAGATTGAACGCATAATTTCCGTTGAAGGCGCCGAGAGCAAACTGCGTCGAGTTCTGGATGTCGGCTTCGCCGCTTCCCGTGGCCGTCTTATCGAAGCGCGCCAAGAGAGCGCGGGGAGACGCCTGTCCCTGCGGACTCGCGACGAGGGTGAGGTTCCAGGTGGCAGAGCCGGTGTTGGCATCGGTTACCGTGGCGGTCGCAGTGCCATCCGGATTCACGGAATACGTTCCGCTGACGGCCGAGGCCATCGCCGGGGCCTGGGCGGTGCTGTTGTAGTCCTCGATACCGCTGAGAGACGCCGTCGCCGGATTCGCGCTGAAACTGCCTGCCACGAGCAATGAACCTTTGCTGTCTTCTCCCGAATACGAAAAAGCGTACTGGCCGTTCAGCGATGCATTCGAGAACACCACCACCACCGTGGCTGCGGCCGAATTGCCGCCGCTCAGCGCCGTGACTGTAGTGGAACCGCCCGGAGGAGGAGACAAGGGCGCCGAGAAATTACCATTGGCATCGATGAAGCCATGGATCGAATCGCCACCCGTGATTCCGGCTACCTGCCAGGTTGGCGTGACGGGATTCCCGTTGGCCGTCGCCGAAAATTTGAAGGGCGTTCCTGCGGGCACCACAGCCACTGCAGGAGTAATCGCGACTCCGCCCGACGGCGCCGCAACGATTGTGACCAGGGCCGTGCCCTTGGCGCTCGAACCTGATGCGGTGATCGTGACAGTGGCAGGCGATGGAATCGACGTGGGCGCGGTGTACAAGCCGCTGGCGCTATCGATCGTGCCGCCGCCGGACGATACGCTCCACGTGAATGTGGCCGTGGGCGCGCTTGCAAGAAATGCACTGAACTGCGCCTCTCCGCCGACGGGCACGCTCACGCTTCCCGGAAAAACCGTAATCGGGCCGCTCGCACTGGGCGTTGGAGTGGGCGGAACGACGCTGGAGGTGCCGCCGCCTCCACAAGCCGCCATGAAGAGCAGCCCAGCCGCCACAACCGCCGCGGGCAGAAGCCGCCCGATATGACTCCGCATGCTCATCTCATTCGCCCCTGTTTTTCGCTGTATGATTCGAAGAACCCGCGAGTTGCGCGCGCCCGGAATTCCGCACGCTCCTAAGAATCTGGCCCGACCGAAAACGTTGCATCGACGGGCTACGCCCTTTGGCTCCTGATCCGCATCACTAATTCCGCAGCGGCTTCCCCGTCTTCAGGGTGTGCGCGATGCGCTCCTGCGTCTTGCGCTCGCCGCAGAGGCTCACGAAGGCCTCGCGCTCCAAATCGAGCACGTATTGCTCCGGCACAGCTTGCGCGGCGGTGATGCCGCCTCCGGCCATGATATAGGCGAGTTTCCGCGCGACGACGCCATCGTATTCCGTGGCGAATTCCCCGCGGACCAGCATGTGAATCGCAAGCTTCGCCGCCGCAAAAAATTCCTCGCCGAGAACGCGAATCTCCGCGGGTGCGGGAGGATGATAGCCCGCGCGGACCATCGCGAGGGCCGTTTCTTTTGCGTCCGCCACCTGGCGGTCGCGATTCATGGCGACCAGATCCGACGGGCGCAGATAGCCGAGCGAGCGAGCCTCCTCGGCGCTGGTGGAGACTTTCGCCATGGCGATATTTTCGAAGAGCGGGCGCAAGGCGTGCATCAGATCGAGATTGTCGCCGCCCGAGGCATGTTCATTTGCGCGAATCAGCATTTCTTTTGTTCCGCCGCCGCCGGGGATCAGGCCGACGCCCACTTCAACCAGGCCGATGTAGGCCTCCGCGGCCGCGTGAATGCGCGCGGCATGCAGATTGATTTCGCAGCCGCCGCCAAGGGCGAGTCCCTGCGGAGCGGATACGACCGGGCGCGGCGCATATTTCAGCGCCATATTCGCGCGCTGGAACTGGCGGACGGCGAGGTGGATGTCGTCCCATTCGCCTTCCTGCGCGGTCATCAGGAGGAGCATGAGGTTTGCGCCCGCGGAAAAATTCGGCGCCTGATTGGCGATCACCATGGCCTCGAATTCGGTTTCGAGGCGCGCCACGCCGGCCGTGAGCATCGCAAAGATGTCGCCGCCGATCGCGTTCATCTTGGCGTGGAATTCGCAGCAGAGGACGCCGTCGCCGAGATCGATCAGACTCGCGCCCGAATTTTCCTGCACGACCTTCGCCCGTTCCTTGAGCGATTTCAGGATGAGGATTCCAGGCGGCTCCTCGAGCGGCTTGAGCGCCGCTGAGGCGAAATCGAAATAGCTGGTGCGGCCCTTTTCGGTCTGGTAGAAGGATTTCGCGGGCGACGCGAGAACTTTCGCCACCAGCGGCGGCACGTTTTTCCCTTCGCGCTCGAGCGCTTTTGCCATGCGCTCGACGCCGATCGCATCCCACACCTCGAACGGGCCGAGTTCCCAGGCGAAGCCCCAACGCATGGCGCGGTCCACATCGACAATGCTGTTGGCGATTTCCGGAATCCGGCGCGCGGCGTAGAGGCAGGTTTCGCTGAGGCAATTCCACAGGAAGCGGCTGGCTTTATCGCCGCCCTTGCCTTCGAGAGCCGGCGCGGTGAGCATGCGAATCCGCTCGCGCGTATCTTCGATCGCTTTCCCAGCTTCGATCGAGGCGAGCCTGCCCTTCTCGCGCGGTCGATACTCCATCTTTTTCCAGTCGAGCGTGAGGATTTCGGATTCGCCGCCTTTTTTGACGCGCTGGTAGAATCCGCTGCCCGTTTTTTCGCCGAGCGCGCCCTTCGCGATCAGCGCCTCGAGCAGCGGCGGGACGCGGTACATTTCGCGAGACTCGTCTTCCGGGATACTTTCGTAGAGATTCTTGACGACGTGCGCGAGGACGTCGAGGCCGACGATATCCGCCGTGCGGAACGTCGCCGAATTCGGCCATCCGATCGCGGGGCCCGTGCAAGCGTCCACTTCCTCGATGGTCATATCGAGCGCCTGCATTTCCGAGAACGCCTTCAGGATCGAAAATGTGCCGATCCGATTGGCGATAAAGTTGGGCGTGTCTTTCGCCACGACCACGCCCTTGCCTAGCGTGACGTCGCAGATTTCGTCGAGCGCGCCGACAACTTCAGGGAGCGTCTTCGGGCCCGGAATCAGCTCGACCAATTTCATGTAGCGCGGCGGATTGAAGAAATGCGTGCCCGCGAAATGCTTTTGGAAATCCTCGGAGCGCCCTTCGGCGATCAGGTGGATCGGCAGGCCGGAGGTGTTGGTGGTGACGAGCGTGCCGGGCTTGCGGACGGATTCGACGCGCTCGAAAAGCTTGCGTTTGATTTCGAGATTCTCAGCGACCGCCTCGATGATCCAGTCAGTTTCGCCACACCAGGCGATGTTGTCTTCGAGGTTTCCCGGCGTGACGAGGCGCGCCGTTTCCGGCACGAAGAATGCGGCGGGCTTCGACTTCTTCGCCGCTTCGAGCCCGGCCAGGACGATCCGGTTGCGTACCGCCGGGCTCTCGAGCGCCAAGCCTTTGCGCTTCTCGTCGGCCGTCAATTCTTTCGGCACGATATCGAGCAGGTAGACCGGGATTCCGGCGTTGGCGAGGTGTGCGGCAATTCGCGCGCCCATCGTTCCCGCGCCGAGCACCGCAGCCCTTTCGACCGGGCGCCTCACCGGACCGCCTTTTGACGCACGCACATATCCGCCACATTCGCCATTTTCGCCGCTTTCACCAGTGGCACATGGTTGCAAAAGCGCCAACGAGGGTCAACCGGAATCCCCTCGGGCTCCGCAACTTTGGTAAAGTTGCGGGAGTGGGTGAGGGCAACGGTACATGGGGCAGGGGTCGAAATGGCTGACCAGGGCCGTCCAAGGCCTTAGGTCGTTTGCTTACGCCGGCAATGGCGAACGCCCGAAAGTGGGTCTCGCATTGGGCGGCGGTTTCGCCCGCGGGATAGCCCATATCGGCGTGCTGCGCGTCCTCGAAGAGAACGAAATCCCAGTCGACTACATCGCAGGCACGAGCGTAGGCGCCTTGATCGCCGCCACCTACGCGAGCGGCACATCGCTGGAGACGATGGAGCTGCATGGGAGCGAAACCACTTTTCGCGATTTCGGCCGCTGGACGCTCTCTCGCATGGGCATGGCCTCGAACGACCGCCTCGAGCTTTTTCTGCACAAATTCACCACGGTCAACGACTTCAGCGAGCTGAAGCGGCCTTTGAGTATCGTTGCCACCGACATCATCGCCGGCGAGTCCGTCTATTTCACCGACGGGCAAATCGGGCCGGCCTTGCGCGCATCGTGCGCCTATCCAGGGCTGTTTCTGCCGGTCGAATACCGCGGCCGGATTCTTGTGGATGGATTTCTGACGGAAGCCGTGCCTTCGCCTGCGGCGCGAAAAATGGGCGCGGAGGTGGTGATCGGCGTTCATCTCGAGCCGGGGTTGATTGGCGGACGCCCGCGGAATACGATTGAGGTGATCAGCCGGTCATTTTCGATCATCCAGATCGGCGCGATCCAGCCGTGGCGCGCCGCTACCGATATTCTGATCGAGCCCAACGTCCATCATGTGCTGTGGGATGAATTCGCGAAGACGCCGGAACTTGTCGCCGCCGGGGAGGCAGCCACGCGCGAGGCGCTGCCGCGAATCAGGGCGGCGCTTGCCCGCCAGCCAATGCCCTACGCCGGTCCCGAGCGACGCGCCATGCGCCGTTTCTGATCCGGCCGGCTCAAAGCTAACGATCCTGCCGCTGCGCCGTCAAAGCTATCAAGAGGAGCTGGACTCGCGGCGGTGACCGCTGCAACGCCCCAATCATCGCAAGCGGGTCCGGCTCCTCCGTATGATGATCGCCCGTAACGCGCGCCTAGCTCGCCGGGCGTATCACCACTTTCACCGGCTTTCCCTCGCCTTTGCCCCGCTTGGTAAACCATTCGCTCATCGCGGCCGCGAGGCGCTCGGGATCGATGTTCAATCCGGCCTCCAGGCGCCCTTCGGCTGTCGACAGCGTGTCGTCGAACTCGCCTGAGCCCGTGAAATTGCGCATGCAAAAGCTGTCGAGCCAGTCGAGCGGCACAGGCCGCCGCTCGCCGCCTATCTCCATCTCGGCATATAACTTTCGGGCGTACATTGGTGCGCGAGTATAGCATCCGTCACCGGTGAGGCGCTTTCATCCCCGTTTCCTTGCAATTCCTGAGGTGGTGGCCTAAAATTTCTTTTTTGCGTTTGGAGTTGGTTTGTACTTGCTTTCATAACGCGTAGGTCCGCAGAAACAGGCGGCTTCCCCGCGCACAAGCCCAGGAGGCATGGTGTCCACACCGCTGGAAAAATGGGTGGAAGAGTCGGCAAGCCTGACGAAGCCCTCAAAGATCGTCTGGTGCGACGGGACCGAGACCGAAAACGAGCGCTTGACGGATGAAATGCTCCGCGACGGCACTTACACCTTCCTGAATCAGAAGACCTTCCCCCGTTCTTACCTGCATCGAAGCAACCCGAACGACGTCGCCCGCACCGAGAATCTCACTTTCATCTGCACGCGCCGAAAAGAAGATGCGGGCCCCACGAACAACTGGATGGCTCCGGCCGACGCCAAGGCCAAGCTGCGCCCGCTTTTCGATGGCGCGATGAAGGGGCGGACGATGTACGTGGTGCCCTACGTCATGGGCCCGGCCACGTCGCCCTACAGCAAGATCGGTGTCGAGATCACGGACAGCGCCTACGTGGTGGCCAGCATGCGCATCATGTCGCGCATGGGCAAAGTGGCGCTCGATCGGCTGGGCTCGTCGGATGATTTCGTTCCCGGGCTGCATTCGCTGGCCGATCTCGACCCCAATCGGCGATTCATCATGCATTTCCCCGAAGAGAAGCTGATCTGGAGCGTGGGCTCGGGCTACGGCGGCAACGCGCTGCTCGGAAAGAAATGCTTCGCCCTGCGCATCGCGAGCTGGATGGCGCGCGAGCAGGGCTGGATGGCCGAACACATGCTGATCCTCGGCCTCGAAGATCCGTCGGGTAAAGTGACTTACATGGCCGCGGCGTTTCCTTCGGCTTGCGGCAAAACCAATCTCGCGATGATGGTTTCGGCGCTCGAGAATCAGGGCTATCGCGTGTGGACCGTCGGCGACGACATCGCCTGGATGCACGTGGCTTCCGATGGCACGCTGCGTGCGATCAATCCCGAGGCGGGCTTCTTCGGAGTCGCCCCCGGCACCAACGCCAAGACCAACCCCAACGTGATGGCGGCAGCTCATCACGATACGATTTACACGAACGTCGCGATGACGGCTTCGCGCGAGCCATGGTGGGAAGGAATCGACGGCACCAACGCGGCGCCGGACGGCATCATCGACTGGAAGGGCAACCCGTGGTCACCCTCGAATGGTCCCGCCGCACACCCGAACGCCCGCTACACCGTCCCTGCTTCGCAATCACCGTCGCTCGACAAACACTGGGAGGATCCCGCGGGCGTGCCCATCTCGGCATTTATTTTTGGCGGGCGCCGCGCGCACGTTGCGCCGCTCGTCTATGAATCGCGCGATTGGCAGCATGGAGTATTCGTGGGCGCGACGATGGCTTCGGAAACGACGGCCGCCGCCACCGGCAAAGTCGGCGTCACGCGCCGCGATCCGATGGCGATGCTTCCCTTCTGCGGCTACAACATGGCGGATTATTTCGCTCACTGGATCGCGATGGGCCCGAAGCTCAAGAAACCGCCGAAGATTTTCCATGTGAACTGGTTCCGGCGCGATGCCGACAACAAATTCCTCTGGCCCGGCTACGGCGAGAATGTGCGCGTGCTGAAGTGGATCCTCGATCGCATCGAGGGCCGCGCCGGCGCGACCGAGACGCCGATCGGCTGCGTGCCGACGCCTTCTTCGCTGACCCTCGACGGCCTTTCGATTTCGCGCGGCACGCTCGAAGAGCTTCTCGCGGTGAATCCGAGTGATTGGACCGATGAGGAGCGCGGCATCGATGAATTCTTCCGGAAGTTCGGCGACCAGCTTCCCGAGCCCATTCGCAAGGAGCAAAAAGCGCTCGCCGAACGTTTGCTGGCTGTGAGTTCTCGCTGACTCTCATTTCACCGAGCACCGCACCTTTTTCGCGCGCCGGGTGAGATAGCCTTCCCTTCGCTCGGACCGAGACGGCGCCACGGTTGCGCGCCTTTGAAGCAGCTTGAAATTTGGCGCGTCGTTTCGGCTTTTCTGCACTAAGATGGCGGCATGAAAATTAGCCTCGGCCTCTCCCTAATTCGTGGCTTCCTAATCGCGCTTGCGATCGCTATCCCACTCGCGCTGATCGGATCGAGAGCTTCCTCCGAATCGTTCACGCTCAATATCGCCCCGGACCTCGCGCAGCGCCTCGCGAGATTCAAGAAAGTGCACATGCCGTTTGATTCGCGCGGGCTGACCGATCGCGAAAAGCAGATGGTCGATAAGCTGGTCGACGCCTCCGGCCTGCTCGACTGCATCTACTGGCGCCAGAGCGACCCGGACGGGCTCAAGCTCTATCTGTCGCTCGAGCACAGCACCAATCCGCAGTTCCAGATGCTGGCTGAGTATCTGAAAATCAATGGCGGGCGCTTCGATCTGATCGACGACAACAAGCCCTTCGTCGGCACCGCGCCGATGCCGCCGGGACGCGGATTCTTTCCCTGGGGCATGACGATGGAGGAGTTCAGCGCGTACGTGGCGGCGCATCCGGAGCAAAAGGCGGCGCTTTACAGCCCTTACACGATGGTCCGGCGCAAGGGCGATCTGCTGGAAGCGGTTCCCTACCACGTGGCGTTCGCCCAATTCCTGAAGCCGATGGCGGCCGACCTGCGCGAAGCGGCGGCGCTGAGCGACGATCCTGCCTTCGCGAATTTTCTGCGGCTGCGCGCGGATGCGCTGCTGACCGATGACTATTACAAGAGCGACGTCGCCTGGCTCGACCTCAAGGATCCGAAATTCGACGTGATCTTCGCGCCATACGAGGTCTATCTCGATGGCTTGCTCGGCGTAAAAACTTCCTACGGCGCGTCGGTGATGATCCGCAACGACGCCGAAAGCAGGAAAGTCGAGATTTTCCAGAAGTACGTCCCGGAGTTGCAGGAATCTCTCGCGCTGCCGGCGGCCGATCTGCCGTCCAAGCACGGCAAGCAATCGCCGATGGAGGTTGTGGACGGAGTCTATCGCGCGGGCGATCTGCTTCACGGCTATCAGGCCGTCGCCGACAATTTGCCCAACGATCCGCGCATCCACGAAGAAAAAGGCTCGAAGAAAATGTTTTGGCAGAATTTCATGGACGCGCGCGTGAACTACATCATTCTGCCACTTGCGAAGCAACTGATGCGTCCCGATCAGGCGAGAATGGCGAGCACCGAAGGCCTGATGGATTTCGTGATCCTGCACGAAGTGTCGCACGGACTCGGCCCATCGTTCGCGCATACGGCCGCAGGCAAGGTCGGCGTGGGCGAAGCGATCGGCCCGCAGTATTCGTCGCTTGAGGAATCGAAGGCGGACGTGACCAGCATGCACGACGTGAAGTGGCTGGTGGATCATGGCGTGATTCCGAAGTCGAAGCTCGATGGGATCTACGCCTCATATCTCGCAGAGACGTTTCGCACGATTCGCTTCGGCATCGCCGAGGCGCACGGCCAGGGCTCGATGATGCAGCTGAGCTACCTCACCGAGCAGGGTGCGATTCGCCGCGATCCCGCTACCGGGCGCTACGAAGTGGACTTCGCGAAATTCCCGGCGGCCATCGAATCGCTCGACAAGGAACTTCTCGAACAGGAAGCCACGGGCGATCGCGCGCGCGCCGAAGCGTGGTTCAAAAAATACGCCGTGATGCCGCCGGAGCTGACCGCGGCGCTGGCGAAATGCTCGAACGTTCCGGTGGACGTCGATCCGGAATTTGATTTTCACCCGCCGCTGAGGTAAGAAAGAAGAGCCGTAGCCCACCCCGGCGTTTCAGGTAAACCATAACCCGCCGGAGCCAGCTTCATTCTCCGGCCCTACCTTGCAAAGGAGACAGCCATGGCAAAACAAGTAAGTCCCATTCCGCGCGGCTACCACACGGCGACACCGTATCTCTCGGTTCGCAACGCGGCTCAGGCGCTCGACTTCTACAAGCGCGCCTTCGGCGCCGAGGAAGTGATGCGGATGAATGGTCCGCAGGGAGCGGTCTCGCACGCGGAAATCAAGATCGGCGACTCGATCGTGATGATCGCCGAGGAATCGGCGAGCAGCGGCCTCCGGTCGCCGCAGTCGCTCGGCGGCTCGACGGTGAGCATCTTCCTCTACCTCAACGACGTCGACACAGCATTCAAGCAGGCCATCTCGGCAGGGGCGAAATCGCAGCAGCCCCTCGCGGATATGTTCTGGGGCGACCGCTACGGCCGCTTGACCGATCCCTTCGGCCATTCATGGTCGCTGGCAACGCACATCGAGGATGTAACACCGGAGGAAATGAACCGGCGCGCACCCGAGGCGATGAAAGCCGCGCAGCGCGCTCACTCTGCCGGATCGTAGACAAGCCCTGACGGTCGCGAATTTCCCCAGGCCCGCGTTTCCTGTTCCGCTCAACTCGTCTTCGTTCTGGTTCTTGTTCCACCGGCTGTTACAGGATGGTTTGAATCTCCGCGTCGAATGAAACGTGGGTCTGCGGGAATCCGTTGATCTGGTAATTGGCTCCCGCCGAGCACTGGAAATGGAGAAAGCGGCTGATGTGGTAGTCCTCGTCGAGGGTGCCGAAAGCGTCCTCGATCTCTTTGGCCGAAAGGCCGAGAGCGGAAAGCGCCACCGGCTTTCCGTATCCGCCGGCGGCGGCCAGGTATTTTTGTACGATCTGGCTCAATTCCAATCTGGCGCTTGGGTCAAGTTGTGTCATAGCCGTCAAAACCCATTCAAATCGAGGCGTTTGCGGGCCGCCCTTGCGTTTCCCGGATAACGCCCCTATACTAACTTCCAGGCGAGCATTTGTCGAACGAACCAGTGGGCGCGAGCCCACTTTTTTGTTGGCCGCTTGATGGGCCGGACGCACGCATCCCCTTGGGGATAAACGCCGTCCATAGAATAGTATGGACTTGGACAAGATTCGTGAGGCGGCAGAGCGCGTGGCTGGCTCGCTGGGCCTCGAAATATTCGACGTGGAGTGGAAAGTAGGCAAGCAGCGGTTGCTGCGGGTCTACATCGACCGGCCGCCGGGTCCGGCCAACCCGGAGAGCTTGGGAATCAGCCACAAGGATTGCGAACGCGTCAGCGAGCAACTGAGCGTAATCCTCGATGTCGAGGATCTCGTACCGGGACCGGCCTACGTGCTCGAGGTGAGTTCGCCGGGGCTCGATCGAAAGTTGATCAAGCCGGCGGATTACGAGCGCTTCGCCGGGCGCCTGGCGCGCATCTGGCTCAACGAGCCGGTGGAGAATCAGAACTATCTCGAAGGCCGCCTCGCGAGCTACGCGGACGGCGTGGTGAAGCTGAAAGTGAAAGCACGCGAGATCGCCGTGCCTTACGCCGGCATCCGCAAAGCGAATTTGGTCGTGGAACTCTAAGGGTGAGGGGGCGGGGAGAAACGCGATGGCGAGTCTGCTGTTCCAGACAATCGAGCAGATCAGCCGGGAAAAGCACATCGAACCCGAGATCATCGTCGCGGCGATCGAAGACGCGATGGTCGTGGCGGCGCGGAAATATTACCGCACCGAAGAGGATCTCCGTTCGAAGTTCAATCCCGAAACCGGCGCCGTGGACGTGTATTCCGTCCACACCGTGGTCGATGAAGTTGCCGATCCCACGCGCGAAATCTCGCTCGCCGAGGCTCGCAAACAAAGCCCCAGCATCGAGGTGGGCGGAGAAATCACCCACGCCAAGCCGACGGACGTGCTCGGCAGGATCGCGGCGCAGACGGCCAAACAGGTTATCTTGCAGAAGGTGCGCGAAGCCGAGCGCGACACCATCTACAATGAATTTCACACGCGCGTCGGCGAACTTGTGAATAGCGTTGTGAAGCGAATGGAAGGACCGGACATCATCGTCGATCTCGGGCGCACCGAAGCGCGCCTGCCCAAGCGCGAGCAATCGCGCCTGGAAGCGTACAACGTGGGCGACCGCCTGCGCGTCACGATTCGCGCGGTGGAGCGCGCCGCGAAAGGACCGCAGGTGATCGTGTCGCGCGCCGATCCGGCCCTGGTGCAGCGCCTGTTCGAAATGGAAGTGCCCGAGATTTACGACGGCACCGTGCAGATTCGCGCCGTGGCCCGCGAAGCCGGCGAGCGGACCAAGATTGCGGTCGAAAGCCGCGACAAGGACGTCGACCCGGTGGGCGCGTGCGTGGGCATGAAGGGCATGCGCGTGCAGTCGATCATCCGCGAACTGCGCGGCGAGAAGATCGACATCATTCCCTTCAACGAGGAAACGGTGGCGTTCGCGCAGAAGGCCTTGAGCCCGGCGAAAGTGACGCGCGTGCAGATCATCGACCCCGAGGAGAAGCGGCTCGAGGTGATCGTCGAGGATACGCAGCTTTCGCTGGCCATCGGCAAGAAGGGGCAGAACGTCCGCCTCGCCAGCAAGCTGATCGGCTGGAACGTCGATATCAAGAGCGAAGAGGAAAAGCGGCGCGAAATCGAGGCGCAGATGGCTGCGCTCACCGCGCCCGGCACCGCGCTGACGGAACTTGCCGGCGTCGGCCCGAAGACGATCGAAAAGCTCGAAGCCGCGGGGATCACGTCGATCGAGAAGCTGGCGGATATGACGCCCGAGCAGCTCGTCGAGATTCCCGGCATCGGCGAGAAGATGGTCGAGAAGATTCACCAGTCGGTCGCGGCATATTTCGAGGCGCTCGAGGCGCAGGCTACCGAAGCGCCCGCAGAGGCTGCGGCCGAGGAGATGCCCGCGGAAGCACAAGCGGAATCGAATGCCGAGGCAGCCGCCGTGCCGGCGGATGCGGATGCCGGCGATGAATCCGCGGCGGAGTTTACGGAGTCTTTCGAACGCGAAGAATCCGTGACCGATCAATCGCACGTGCCGGTGGCGACGGACGAATCGCAGGCGGAACGCCTCGAAGAAGAGCAGCGTCCGGCGGACGGAGAAAAAGAGGAGCAGCGATAAGCTAAGGCCGAATGTCAGACGCTAATCAAATCCGGATCAACGAACTCGCGCGGGAACTCGAGATCAAGGCGAAAGTGCTGATCGACTACCTGCCTGAGATCGGCGTGACCGAAAAGAAAACCCACTCGAGCTCGATCGACGTGGAGCATGCGGAGCTCGCGCGCAAGCACTTCCAGGATCTCGCGGCCGCCGAAGCGGCTGCTGAAGCGGCGAAGACCGCCGCGAAGACCAAGCCCGCGCGCACGGCTGCCCCGGCAGCGCCGCCGAAGCCCGCGGCACCTGCATCGGCCCCGAGCGTCGCGGCAGTGGGTGCGACTCCCGCTGCCGCTCCAAGACCCGCCGCCCCCGCGCCGGCTGCTGGATCTGCCGCCGCTCCGCCGGCTGCTGCCCCCGGAACCGTGCGTCCGGGCGGTGTTCCGCCGCCGCGTCCGGCGGCTGCTCCCGGCGCTCCATCTGCTACGCCTTCGGTTGCCGCGCGGCCTGGCGCCGTTCCGCCAGCTGCAGGTCCAAGACCCGGCGTGCCGCTGCGTCCAGCGGCGCCCGGCGCAACTCCAGCCGGCGCTCCGCATGCAGCTCCCGGACAGCCGGGCGCTCCTGCCGCACAACGTCCAGCCGCTGCAGCTTCGCCAGCGCCCGCGGGGACAGCCCCCGCCGCGCCCAGGCCTGCGGGTCCGCCGCCAAGCGGCCAAAGATTTCCATCGTCGCGTCCGCCGGGGCAACCCGGCCAGGGCTATCAAGGACAGAGGCCCGGCGCGCCGCAGGGCATGCGTCCCGCGGCAGCTCCAGGCGGAGCACCACGGCCAGGCGGTCCGCCGCGACCGGGCGGTCCTCCGCGTCCCGGTGGCCCTCCGGGAAGATTTCCCCAACGACCGGGCGGCCCAGGCGGCCGTCCCGGGCAAGCGCCGATCGGCAGCCAGCGCCCCGGCGCAACCGCCGGCGGCGTGCCTAAAGCGGAGCCCGGCAAGCCACTGTATGCGCGCAAGCCACCTGCTGCGCGCGGGCGTCCGCTGATCGAAAAGCGATTTGCCGAAGGTGAACGCCGTCTCCATCCGGTGCGCACGCGCGCGGGAGCCGGGCCGGGCCGCACTGTGGTGGAACCTGTCGCGCCGGTGCAACGCGAGCCGCGCGAAGTGACCGTCACGGAAGGAATCACCGTCCGCGAGCTCGCCGAGAAACTCGATATTCGCGCGAAGGATCTGCTGAAAACGCTGCTCGACCGGGGAGTCTTCGCGAGCATCAACCAGGCGCTCGATGTCCCGACGGCGACGAGCCTCGCCGAGTCATTCAACGGCATCGTGCAAGTGGTGACGTTCGAGGAGCAGGTCGTCCAGGAAGAGAAGATCAAGGAAGAGCGCAGCGGGAACTTGCAGCCCCGCGCGCCCGTGGTGACCGTGATGGGCCATGTCGACCACGGCAAGACAAGCTTGCTCGACGCCATTCGCGAAACCGAAGTGGCGGCGGGCGAAGCGGGCGGCATCACGCAGCACATTGGCGCGTACGAAGCGCATGTCGGCGACCGGCGCATCGTTTTCGTCGATACGCCGGGCCATGAGGCGTTCACGCGGATGCGCGCACGCGGCGCGAAGGTGACGGACATCGTGGTGCTCGTGGTGGGTGCCGACGACGGAGTCATGCCGCAGACCGAAGAAGCGATTGCGCACGCGCGCGCGGCCAAGGTGCCGATCGTGGTCGCGATCAACAAAATTGATAAGCCCGATGCGCAGGCCGAGCGCGTGAAGCGCCAGCTCGCCGACCGCGGCCTCATGCCGGAAGATTGGGGCGGCGAGACCGTGATGGTGGAGGTATCGGCGAAAACGAAACAGAATTTGCCGCGTCTGCTCGAAATGATTTTGCTCGTCGGCGATCTGCGCGAATTGAAGGCCGATCCCGACGCGCCTGCCAGCGGCACCGTGATCGAATCGCGCGTGGACCGCGGCCGCGGCCCGGTCGCAACCGTGCTCGTGCAAAATGGCACGCTGCACGTCGGCGATGTGTTCATCGTCGGCGCGGTGTACGGCAAAGTGCGCGCGATGTTTGACGATCGCAGCCAGCCCATCAAGCAGGCTGGCCCGTCGACGCCCGTCGAAGTACTCGGGCTGCAAGGCGTGCCTGAGGCAGGTGATCAATTCCAGGTGGCCGACGAAGCGAAGGCGCGGCACATTGTCGAATACCGGCAATCGAAGCAGCGCGAAGCGTCGCTCGCCAAAACCGCTTCCGGTCGCCTCACGCTCGATCAGCTCCACGAACAGCTGCGCGCCGGCGAAATGAAGGAGCTGCCCGTCGTGGTGAAGGCGGACGTGCAGGGCTCCGCCGAAGTGCTCACCGAAATGCTGCCAAAGCTCTCGAACGATCAGGTGACGCTCAAAGTGATCCAGTCGGGCGTCGGCGCGATCAACGAAAGCGACGTGATCCTGGCGTCGGCGTCGAATGCCATCATCATCGGATTCAACGTGCGGCCGGAGCGCAAGGCTTCCGACCTCGCACAGCGCGAAGACGTCGATATCCGGATGTACTCGATCATCTACGAGCTGCTGGACGAAGTGCGGAAGGCCATCGCGGGCTTGCTCGCGCCGGTAATCAAGGAAACGTATCTCGGCCGCGCCGAAGTGCGCGACACCTTCCGCGTGAAGGGCGCGGGCGTGATCGCCGGCTGCTCCGTGCAGGATGGGATCATCAAGCGCGACGCGGACGTCCGCGTGATCCGCGACGGCGCCGTGGCCTATACGGGCCGCGTGATCTCGCTGCGGCGATTCAAGGACGACGTGAACGAGGTCCGCGCCGGATTCGAGTGCGGCATCGGCATCTCGAATTTCAACGACGTGAAAGTGGGCGATATTCTCGAGTGCTTCAAGATGGAGAAGTCGCAGCCGATGGAAACGGTGGGCGCCGCGGATCGCGGAGCCCGCGAAGGCGCCGAAGCCCGCCGCAACTAGTCCCCGGTGGCGGCGAGTTTTTCCGGTGTCCTCTGTGCTGAGAACTTGCGGGGTGTTATGCCGATCGGCCTCCTCACCCTGGAAATTCACATCCCCGACGCGCAGTCGCTCAAGGACAAGCGGCAGGTGCTTCGCAGCCTTAAGGACGGGTTGCGCGCCCACTACAACGTGGCCGTCGCGGAGCTCGAACATCAGGAACTATGGCAGCGCTCGCGCGTCGGCGTGGTGAGCATTTCCGGCGATTCCAAGTATCTCGAGGAATCGCTCGAGGCGATCGCCGCCGAATCGGAGCGGATTCTGGGGCGCGACCTCGTGTCGCAGGAGATTGATTATTTCGAGGGCAGCGAATGACGGTCGCAGGGTTTCGCAACGAAAGAATCGCCGAGGAGATCAACCACGAAGTCAGCCTGATGCTGGCCGGTGAACTCAAAGACCCGCGCCTGGCCGTGCCGCTGACGGTCACCGAAGTGCGCGTAGCGCCCGGCCTCCGCACCGTGCGCGTTTTCGTTCAGGTCGAGGGCAGCGAAGCGGAGCGCGCCGAGGTGTTCGCCGGATTGAAGGCCGCGGCCGGATACGTCCGGCACGAACTCGTCGAACGTCTGCGGCTGCGCCGCGCGCCCGAAATACTTTTCGTGGCCGATCAATCCGAGCAGTACGGCAATCACATCGACGACCTCCTGCGAAAAACGCAGCATCCGGAGAAATCCTAGGTGCGCTGCCCCGCAGCCTGTTATTTGCTTTCGTTCGCCAGTCTCTAAGGACAATACCCTTCATGCCCCGGACGCCGCAGCCGCAGCTCGATGGAATCCTCGTGATCGACAAGCCTTGCGGGAAAACCTCGCACGACATCGTCGAAACCGTGCGCCGGCTGATCGGCTTCCGCCAGATCGGGCACTTCGGCACGCTCGACCCGCTCGCTACCGGCGTTCTCGTGCTTGCGCTCGGACGCGCCACCCGTCTCGCGCGGTTTTATTCGGGCCGCCGCAAGCGCTATAGCTGCGCGGTGAGATTTGGATTCGCCACAGACACCTACGACGCTGACGGCGAGCCGCTCTCGGCAGATTCGGCGCCCGCGCTCGACGCCGAAAATCTCCAGGCTCTCGCGGCGCAGTTCGTGGGTAAAATTCAGCAGACGCCGCCGGCATTTTCGGCGAAGAAAATCCACGGCCGGCCCGCGCACGAGCTCGCGCGGAAGCACAAGCCCGTGAATCTCGAACCCGTCGAGGTGGAAGTTTTCGAATTTCGGCTCACCGGCGTCGAGGGATCGCTCGCGCGCTTCGTGGTCGAATGCGGCGCGGGCACCTACATCCGCTCGCTCGCCCACGATATGGGACGGCTGCACGGCGCGGGCGCGCACCTGGCCGAAATCTCGCGCACCGCGGTGGGAGAATTCACAGCCGATCATGCCGTATCGCTCGAAGATCTCGCCGCCGACGCGAAATCCGGAAAGATCGCCTCGCGCGTGATACGCCTGGAAAGCCTGCTGCCCGATCTGCCGCGCGCGACCGTGCTGCCGATCGTCGAAAAGCGCGTGCGGCACGGCGCGAAATTCAGTCTCCCGCTGGCGCAGATTCAGCCGGGACAAACCACCGCCGCGCAGGGTTCGCCCGCGCAGCTCGATTCAGGCGATTGGAAGCCCTCGCGCCTGCGCGTCTTCAATCAGCAGGGGCAGCTCATCGCCATCGCTGAACCCGTCGTTCCGCGGACGTATCAACCCCTCGTCGTCCTCGAAGCCACACCCTAGCCGCAAGGACGCGAGGGATCGAGGGGTCAACTATTTACTGGACCGGCGGTGCGAGGCGTGGTGGCCGCTGTGCGACCGGCCGCGGCTGTGCCCGCTATGAGCGGATCCCGCGGAGTGCCGCGTTCCCTGCGAATGCCGCCGCGTGTGCTGCGCGGGGCTCGCGCCGGCAAAAAGCAGGATGGCGGCCGCGACTGCGATGATGAGGCGTTTCATGGAAGCCTCCAGCCCGCCGAAAGTAGCGCGGCAGGCGACAAGCCGCAAGAGAATGAACGTACGCAGCCTCTAGGGGCGAGAGTCTTCAGGCATGAAGTGACATTTGTGCGGCCGGCCGCACGATGGCAGGGTCATCGGTCGGGTCTGTTGAGTTGGACACCCTCTCCCGGCTGCGGCTGCGCGGGAGGTTGCTGGCCTGGCGTCGTCGTCGCCGGCTCGGGCGTAGGTTCGATCGGCGTCTCTTCCGGCGGCGCCGGCTGAGGCCGCGGAATTCTCTCTTCGCCCGGCGGGATGCCACCGAGAGCGCCAAATCCCTCGCTTGCCGCGCCGGCTTCGCCTTCCTGTGAACCTTGCCCCGCGTAGATCACGTGGTCTTTGTGCGGTGCAAGCCGCACCAGGCGCGGCGTCACGAGAATCAGCAACTCGCTGGTCTGGTTCTGCGCGTTCTGATTCCCCGCGAGGTATCCAACGGCCGGAAGCTCCGCGATGCCCGGCGTCCCGGCGATGGCGTTTGTAAGGTCCGACTGCAGGAAACCCGCGAGCATCGCGGTCTCATTCTGCTTGAGCCGGATCGTCTGCTGCACCGTTTCGTTGCTGATCACCGGGATCGAGTTGTAGGCCGTTCCCGTCAGACTGCTGATGTCGAGGGCCAGCTTCAACGTCACGTCGCTTGGGTGAATGCGCGGCGTGGCTTCCACCTTCAGGCCCACGTCGAGATATTCGACGCCGGGATATGGCGTGCCCGCCGAGCTGAGTCCGCTGCCGAGCAGGCTCGCCGTATTCAGGATCACGGTCGCATTGGCCGATCCGTTGTTCGCGGTCGCGATGTCCGGCCGGCCGTCGGCGTTGAAATCCGCCGTGGTGACGGACACGGGCGCCGTGCCCACCGGCAACTCGACATTGGGCGCAAACGAGCCGCCGCCCAGATTCAAGATCACGGAAATCGCATTGTCCGTTTGATCGGATACCACCAGATCGGCGAGTCCATCGAGATTGTAGTCCGCTACCGCAATCGACGTGGGACCGGTTCCGGCCGCAAAATCCCGCGTCGCGCCCGCGACGAACTTCCCCGTGGGAACATTCTGGTTGTTGATCTGGTTGTAGTAGATGCTCACCGTGTTTCCGGTGTTCGTGCTCGTGGCCGCGCCGTCATTCGCCACCGCGATATCCAGGGCGTCGTCGCCGTTGAAATCTCCCAGCGCCACGTAGACCGGATCGTTTCCCGTTGGATAGTCCGTGCGCGTCTGGAATGTTCCATTGCCATTGCCGAGAAACACGGAGAATGTGTTGTTGCCCTCATCGGCTACCACCAGGTCGAGATGGCCGTCGCTGTTCAAGTCCGCGGCCGCGAGAGACGTGGGCTCGAATCCCGCCGGCAGCTTGATCAGCGTCGGCGGCTGAAAGGTGCCGTTGCCGTTCCCCTGAAAGATGGAAATCGTGTTGTCGCCCTGATTCGCCACCGCGAGGTCGATGCCATTGGGCGCGGTGACATCGTGAAAATTCGCCGCGATCACGGAAACCGGCGCGACGCCCGTCGGAATGTCCGTCTTCGGCTGAAACGTGCCGTCGCCATTCCCCAGCAGGATCGAAACCGTGTTCGCTGCTTTGTTGGCCACGGCCAGATCGGGAAAATCGTCCGCATTCGTTGCCCCCGTCCCGTTGTTGAACTGGCCGGTCGCAATCGCCACCGGATCGGTTCCCGTCGGATACGTCAGCTGGGTGGCGAATGTGCCGTCGCCGTTGCCGAGGAGCACCGATACGGCGTTGTCCGCCGAATTCGCCACGATCAGGTCATTCACGCCGTTGTCGCGCAGGCTCGTGGTGGCGACGAACGAAGGCGCGTTGCCCGCCGGATAGTTCACGATCGGATTCGCAACCGAACTGCTGCTGACGCCTTGCCCCGACACAAAGCTCGCCGAATACGTTGAAAGCGAAACGGGAATACGCTGCCCGACGAAGAATGTAGCCTTCTGTCCGTCCTCCGCGCGCAGCAGGATTCGGCGGCCGCTCTTCACCAGCGAAAGCATCTCCGAAAAATTTGCGCTGGCTCCGGGCAGCGTGGCGAACTGCGTCGTCAAGCCTCCGCCAAACGCGATCAGCCCGGGAATCGTGGTCGAGCCGAACACCTGCTGGAGCACGTCGAGCAATCCTTCCTCCGACGCCTCCGCCTCCTGGATCTGCGCGCTGCTCACGCTGAAGGTCTGGGCCGTTTCGGGCGGAGTGATGCCCAATTGCCTCGCGACATTCTTGTTCACTTCGAGCACTTCGATTTCCAGGACCATTTCGCCGGCCGGCTTTTCGAGATTGTCGATGAGATCCGTCGCCACCGCCAACGCTTGCGGCGATGCGCGGAGCGTCAGAGTCCGGCTGTTCACGTCCAGATCCGATCGCGGAATGCCGGCCACCTCGCGCACCAGGCGCGTCATCTCCATCATGTCGTCGGGCGACTCGGAGGCCGGCAGCAGGATCGTGCGGACCGCCGACACGTCGTAGTCCTTGCGTTTCTGCGGCGTATTCTGCGCCACGAAAAACAGGCGCCCGCCGAGCGGGCGCCAGAAGGTTTGCGTCATATCGCCCAGAAGCCGCACGGCGGTGGGAAAATCCACGTTGCTCACTTGAAAACGCACCGGCCGCGAAACCAGGTCTCCATCGAAGGCCACCTCCACGCCGAATTGCTTTCCGACCTGCTCGTACGCGCCTTGCGTGTCGCCGTGATAGTCGAAGCTTCTTGTTCCCTGCTGATATGCGAGCTGTGGAGGGCTGGCGAGCGCCGGCTCGGTGACCGCGCGATGCTGCCCCGGTTCCTGTGCGATCAGCTCCGCCAGTCGTTCTCGCAGCACGCGGTTCGTCGGATCGAGGTAGGTTGCGGAGAGCAGTTCCTTGCGAGCCTCGTCAAGCCTTCCTGAAACTGCATCCCGCTCGGCGGCGTCCACCCGTTCCTGCACCACGCGGCTCTTTGCCAATTCGCGATGAATGAAATAGTCGCGGTTGTTAGGCGCATAATTCACGGCATCCGAATACGCGGTGTACGCGGCGTCCCAGTCATCGCTTCGCTCGGCGCGAACGCCCCGTTCGTAGGCCTCTTTCGCTTTCTTCGCATCCGGCTTCCCTTCCGGGGTCGATCTCTCTTGAACTTCCGGTGCGGGCGTGGCTGCCGGGACGGCGGGATTCGGCTTCTGCGAAGACTGCGCGAAGGGATTGCGGCTCCACGGACAGCCAAGAAATAGGACGATCGCGAGCGCCACAGCAACCGCTGCCGCGCGGACGCGAAACAATCGCCGACGTCCCTCTGCCATGGGCTCCCTCAGCCGGAATTGCTCTCGAACCATTCCTGGGGTCAGATGCACATTCTACAGTTAATGTCCCCGCCCCAGATGACTTGGGCTGCGAAAAGGCGCAAGATAGCAACAGTTTCAAGACCCTCGCTCAAAGTTCCGAGGTGCTGAATTATCTTGTTTTTACCCTGCGGCTGGCGCTACACTGGCTTTGCTAGTTGTAACTGGGTAACAACTAGCATATCGTATGATCTCTGCTCTCCTAGTCGCTCTTCGCGAAGGCGTCGAAGCCGCCCTCATCGTCGGCATTGTCCTGGTGTATCTCAATCGCACGGGCCGTCGCGCGTTGCGCCCCTACGTCTGGACCGGCGTCGGCGTTGCCTGCGCGATGAGCGTTGCCGCCGCCATTTTGCTGCAAGACTGGGCGATTAGCGAGGACGGGTTTGAGGGCGTGCTGATGCTGGTTGCCGCGGCGCTGGTGATCACCATGATCGTCTGGATGAACCGCATCGCCCGCACACTGCGTAAGGAAATCGAGCAGCGGATTGAGGCTTACGCGCAACGATCGTCGCGCGCCGCCGGATGGGCGATCGGCGCATTCGTGTTTTTCATGGTGGTGCGCGAGGGCGCCGAGCTGGTTCTGATTTTGCGCGCCGTCGAGCTATCGAGCGCCGGCGTGGAAACCTGGATCGGCACCGGAATCGGCATCGCCATCGCGGTCGCCGTCGGCGTCTTTTTCTTCCAGGGAACGCTGCGCATTCCGCTGCACCGGTTCTTCGCCGCCACCAGCATCATTCTGATGGTCGTGGCGTTTCAGTTGGCGCTTACCGGCGTGCACGAATTGAGCGAGGCCATGTGGATCTGGTCGAGCAAGGCCGAAATGGCCACGGTGGGCCCGATCGTGCGCAACGAGGTTTTCTTTTTTGCCGTGATCCTGGGCGTAGCCGCGCTTCTGGTGGTGCGCGAATATTTCACCGCGCGCCGCCCGGCCGCCGATCCCGCCATGAATCCCGCCGAGCGCCGCATGCGCGAGTGGGAATTCCGCCGCCAGCGCCGCTGGAGCTTTGCCGCCGCGATCCTGTGCGTCCTGGTGATCGTGTCCCTCGCGGCCGAATTCGCCTATGCCCACGCGATGAACGCGCCGACGCCCGCCAAGGAACTGACCGCCCAGAATGGCGAGGTCCGCATTTCACTCGCCGACCTCACGGATCAGAGCATGCACTTTTACGACGCGGACGTGAATGGCACCGAGATTCGCTTCTTCGTGATCCACCGGACCAACGGAGACTACGCCGTCGCGCTCGACGCCTGCAAGATTTGCGGCTGGGCCGGCTACAAACAAGAAGGGCAAAACGTCGTGTGCCGGAATTGCGGCGCCACGATCTATATTCCTTCGATTGGCGATAAGGGCGGCTGCAATCCGATCCCGGTGAAGTCGGAAGTATCGAACGGCGAAGTGATCGTCGATCTCGCGTCGCTGGCGTCTTCGGCCGCAGAGGTTCACAAATCCTGAAATGTTCGCGAGGCTCGTAGGCGAATCGTTCGTGCGCAACCCGCGCCGCAAGGTGCTGACGGCCGCCGCGCTCGTGCTCGGCATGGCCGTCGCCACGGCGACGCTCACCGTCGCGCTCGAGGTTGGCGACCGCATGGCCCGCGAGTTCCGCAGCCTCGGCGCGAATCTGCTCGTCACGCCGAAATCGGATACGCTGCCGCTCGAAATCGGCGGCGTCGATTACCGCCCCGTCGACGAAGGCGCGTACCTCAACGAAAGCGATCTCGGCAAGCTCAAAACCATTTTCTGGCGCCACAATATTCTCGGCTTCACGCCGTTCCTCGACGTGCCGGACGTTTTCTCCAGTTCTCACCAGAACGCGGGGCGCGTCACGGTAATCGGCACGTGGTACGAGCACGAAGTTCCGGTGCCCGACGGCACGAGGTTCAAAACCGGGCTCAGCGTCACGCATCCTTGGTGGACAATCCAGGGCCGCTGGTTCCGGGACGGTGCGCCTGAGTGCGTGATCGGCAAAACCCTGGCGCAGAAGTATCCGGGCGGCATCTCGATCGGGCAAACCATCTACCTGCAGATGGAGGTCAGCGATGCTCGCAGATACGGCGCCATGCGCCTGCTGCCATTCGTCGTCACTGGAATCGCATCGACGGGAAGCGCGGAAGACGACGCGATGCTCGTTCCCTTGTCGTTTGCCCAAGAGATTTCGTATCATCCGGGCCAATTCCGGCAGCTGTTTGTGAGTGCGCTGACGAAGCCGGCCGACGCGCTCGCCGCGCGCGACCCGAAATCGCTGACGCCGACCGAGTACGACCGCTGGTTCTGCTCGCCTTACATTTCCTCGATCAGCTACCAGATCGAGCAGGTGCTGCCCGGCACGGATGTGCATGCCATCCGCAAGGTCGCCGATTCCGAAGGGCGCATCCTGTCGCGCATCAGCACGCTGCTCTGGATCGTCACGCTGGCCGCGTTGATTGCGGCTGCGCTCGCCGTCGGCGCCACATCTGCTGCAACCGTAATCGAGCGGCGCGGCGAAATCGGCATCATGAAAGCCATTGGCGCCACGAACGCGCTCGTCAATTCCATTTTCCTTACCGAGCAATTGATGCTTGCGGTCGCAGGCGGCGCGGCCGGTTTCGTTCTCGGAGCGGTGCTCGCACGCGTGCTCGGCTCGAGCGTCTTCGGCTCGCCTGCCCCGCCGCGGCTGGTGCTATTGCCTGTCGTACTTGGGCTCGCCGCGCTCGTCGCGCTCATCGGCAGCCTGATTCCCTTGCGGCGCGCCGCGCATTTCGATCCCGCGCCGATCCTGAGGGGCGAATAGTGTTCGGCCGCATCGTCTGGAAAATGCTGCGCGGCGGCAAAGGACGAATTTTCGTCGCGCTCCTCGCCGTCACCAGCGGCGCAGCCGTGATCTCGGCTCTGCTGAATGTCCAATTCGACATGCAGCACAGGCTGGCCGAGGAATTTCGCACGCTCGGGGCGAACATCGTCATTGCGCCAGCATCCGGCGGCGAGGCCTCCGGTCTCGGCGGGCCATCGGCGTCGACGGGGGCCACCGTTCCCATCTTGCTCAACGAAACTGCCATTGGGTCGGCGCTCGAAGCGAATCGCTCGCCCGACGTCGTCGCTTCGGCGCCTTTCCTTTTTGCGATTGCGCACGTGGAACAGACGCCGGTGGTCCTCGCGGGCACTTGGGCCGACCAGATCCCTCGCCTGAACCCAACGTGGAAACTGGACGGCCAGTGGATCGATTCGCGCACCGACGAATCGCTGTGCCTCGTCGGCCGTACCGTGGCCCGGCAATTTCAGCTTTCACCGGGCAGCAACGTGACGCTGAATTACATTGGCCGCACTGCGCGTCTTCACGTGGCTGGAATCATCGACTCGGGGACGGCCGAGGACGATCAGGTTTTCGTGAATCTTCCGGTGGTTCAGGGCCTCATTGGCACTACGAACGGGGTCGGCCTTTGGCAACTCAGCGTCAGCGGCACTTCGGCGAACATCGGCGCGTATGCCGCGCGGCTTGCCGCGGCGCTTCCGGCGGCGAGCGTTCGTCCCATCCGCGAGGTCACCGAGGCGGAAGGCAATCTGCTGCATCGCACGCGCCTTTTGATCGCGTCGATGGTCGCGCTGATTCTGGTGCTCACCGCGCTGTGCGTTCTCGCAACGATGGCCGCGCTCGCGATGGAGCGCCGCGAAGACGTCGGCTTGATGAAGGCGCTCGGCGGATCGATCGCCCGCATCGTGAGCCTGTTTCTCGCCGAAGTAAGCGTGCTCGGCGCGGCCGGCGGATTGATCGGTTGCATCATTGGCATTCTGCTCGCGCAATGGATGGGCCAGCGCGTGTTCGATACGTCGATCGCGCCGCGCTGGGAAATCTTTCCGCTGACGATTGCGATGATGGTCGTGGTAGCGCTCGCGGGCGCCCTGCCGCTGCGCCTGCTAGGCAAGGTAAAGCCTGCCGTTATTCTGCGAGGTGAATGACGTGCTCAACCGCAGCGCCTGTCATCCCGAGCGGAGTTCCGCGCGCCTTGCCTTTCCCGCGCCTTTTGCGGGCGCGGAACGGAACGAGGGATCTGCTCTTGGTTTTGGAGTTCGTTGACTGAATCCATGCCACAACCGGTCGTCCAAATCGAGAATCTGCGGAAGGAATTCGGCAGCGTCCGCGCGCTCGACGGCGTCTCGTTCACCGTCGAGCCCGGCGAGTGGATCGCCATCATGGGCCCGTCCGGCTCCGGCAAAACGACGCTGATCAATATCCTCGGCGGGCTCGATACGCCGACGTCGGGCCGCGCCATCGTTGACGGCACAGACGTGGCGCGCCTCGATGAATCCGGCCTCACCCGCCTGCGCGCTGAGAAGATCGGCTTCGTCTTCCAGCAATTTCATCTCGTTCCGTATCTCACGGCGCTTGAAAACGTGATGCTGGCGCAGTATTTTCACAGCACGACGGACGAATCCGAGGCCCGCCAAGCACTCGCGCGCGTGGGCCTCGCCGACCGCGTGACGCATCTTCCCTCGCAGCTTTCGGGCGGCGAGCAGCAGCGCGTCGCCGTGGCCCGCGCGCTGATCAATCATCCGAAATTGATTCTCGCGGACGAGCCCACCGGCAACCTTGACGAAGTGAACGAGGAAATCGTGCTGCGCCTGCTGCGCGAACTTCACGCCGAGGGCCACACGATCATCATGGTTACGCACGCGCCTTCCATCGGCCAGCTGGCCGACCGCCGCATCGATCTCGCGCACGGCCGCCTCGCGCAAATCACGGAAATTTCCGAGGCGGAGGAAGTCGACTTCGATCACTTGCTCGAGCAGGTATGGATTCTCGATGAGGAGGGCGTGACGCCCGAGCTCACTCGCATTCGCGAAGGCGGCGTGAAGGACACGCCGGCGCTGATCGCGCGCCTCAAGGCGCTCGGCTTGCTCGAAATGCGCGATAGCGAAGTTGCGCTCACCTCGACCGGGCAGAATCGCGCGCGCGATATCGTCCGCCGCCGCCGCCTCGCCGAGCGCCTCCTCACCGACACGTTTTCCGTCGCCGATTCCGAGGCCGATTCCCACGCCTGCAAATTCGAGCACATCATCAGCCCCGAACTCGACCAGCGCATCTGCACCTTCCTCGGCCACCCGAAGACGTGCCCGCACGGCAATCCGATCCCGCCCGGCGCTTGCTGCCCCACGCGGTAGCGTTCAGCGCTGCGGCAATTCGCTAATTCGCTCGGTCCTCCGGGAAAGCGAGGGTAGTGAGCAAGTTCCTCGGATTCTCCCCTCCGCGTCCCTCTGCGTTCTCTGCGTAATGTTTAGGTTTTGAATTTGCCGTTCTGCACCGGATCAAGCTTCGCCTTCGGCATGCGATTACGCGCCAATGAGGAATTTATATTGCGCGGCGTTGAGCGGCACCACCGAAAGCCGCCCCTGGCGCACCAGCGGCGAATCGGCGAATAATTTCTGCGCTTTCACTTCGGGCAAGGTGACCGGCTTGGCGATCGCCTTCCCTGCCTTGATTTCCACTACAGGACTTTTCGGATTCGCCGCGTCCACCGAAACCACCGTCGCGGTGCCCACTGCGCTTTTGCGGTCGCCCGTTTCGTAGATCACGAGCTTCGCGCCCGCAGCCATCTCGCGCAGGTTTCTCAGCGCGACCGGATTCGACACGCCGTCCCATTCCGTCTGGCCGTCGCGCTTCAAATCTTCAAACGAATATTCGGAAGGTTCCGTTTTCAGCAGATAGTAGTCGGCCACGACGAACTCGCCTCCCCGCGGTGCGCCCGTCTACCACTTCCCAATCGAAAGCCTCATCACCAGCGCGACCAGACCGACCGACGCAAGCATGCCGACGATCGGCAGAATTCCCCACCAAATGTCCCCGACAATCGCGCCAACATCGATTTTCTTATCCATCCACACCCTCCATGAGAATTTCTTCCTGCGCTCGCTTCACTATGAATACCGGACCAGTATCCGCCCAGAGCCGTCAATGCGCAACCGCGCGCTGCCTGGTTCGCGGCCGGCATTCCCCGCATTAAGGCTTCTGCGCAGCCTGCTCCGAGCTTCGATGGGCCTTCTCCGACCACTCGAGAGCCCGTTTCGCATGCTCCAGCGCCTGCCTCGAAAGCTCGTGGCCGGTGAGGTGGTCTTCCTTACCGTGATGCGCGGCTGCGGCGCGATGGGCGTGCGCGGCCATTTCGTGGAATTCAGCTGCTCGTTGGTGCGAATCATTCGGCATGATCTTCTCCTGCTAGACTTTATATCGCATTCCATCTTGGCGCTGCCAAATCTTTACGCTGCCGCCCGATGCAGGGATGCGGGGCGGTGTATACTCGGCGAAGGCTGAGTAGCGCGATAAAAATGCGCGCCCGGCCCATTCGACCATGCCACGGGCCCACCTCATCGTGATTTTCGCCGTTGCGCTTGCGATTCCTTTGCTTGGCGTCGCGCAGGAAAACGACCGGAGCAAACAGTTGCCCGACGCACCCTCTGCCGCGCAGAATGCAACGCCCGCGGAAGCCAGGAGCTGCGACGCGCGTTCCGTGATGCTCAATTTTCCGATCTATCGCGATGGCGAAGTTGTCCGCGAAGCGCCGGTCTGGCGGCTGAGCGACAGCACGCCGTACTTTTTCGCCTCCGGAATGACCATCGACGCGGATGGTTCGCCCAACGCCTACAATCCCGAAAACACCGGCCTCGACGACCTGGTCAATGCGGGCCAGCCCGGTCACTGGGACGGCGTGTTGCAGGATCGCGACGGCAATCCGCTCGTGCAAGGCCCGGACGATCCGTTCCCCGGCTTCTATATTTCATGCACCTCCCTTGCGGACCGCACGAAGCCGCCGCTCGATCCCACGCGATTCGTGGACGCGTCGAAAATTCCCTACGTGGTGCTGCCGCGCGAAATCGCTTTTGAATCGGGGACGCGTCTCGGAGATTTCGCGGTGGCGATGAACATGCGCACGGGCGCGTGGTCGTATGCGATCTTCGCGGATGTCGGAACCTTTGGCGAAGGCTCGATCGCGCTTGCCGATCGTCTGGGCATCTCGTCAGACGCGCGACGCGGCGGCACGTGGGGCGGGATTTTCTATCTGGTCTTCCCGGGATCGGGTAATGGACAGCCACGATCGGTCGATGAGATGAATGAAGCCGCCGGCAAGGCCCTGCAGGACTGGGGCGGCACGGAGCAAATGAACTCCTGCGCCGCGAGCGAAAGGCCCGCGATGTGGCCGTGGTATCGGTGATTCGCAGTAACTCCCGCCGGCCTACTTTATTTCCGATTTGGCCATCCGCCGCTTCGCGCGCAGCGTTCTTCGCTTTCGCATTTGTTGCGCTTGTCGCGAGCGTAGCCGAAGGGCCGCCTCGTTCCTAAGCGGACCCTCTTCGCTCAAACCAGCCGCGGAGCGGCGATTGTACTTAGCCCGGCACGCAACGCAGCGAAGTGCCGGGTATCGCGCGTGAAAAGCGCAGCCCCGGAGGGGCGATTGACTCTCGCCCGCGATACACAATGGTTCAACCGTCCCTCCGGGACTCTCACGCTGGCCCTATGGGTTCCCGGCACTCCGCTGCGCCCCCGTGCCGGGCTAATGACAATCGCGCCTCCGGCGCTCGGGACTGCTCCAGTCGCTCTAAGCTTCACGGTGAGTTCCTTTCTTGAATCCCCGCACACGCCATGGCACCCGACCACTGCGCTAGATGCGCAAAGGGAGCCTGCAAAACATTATTGTCCCAACCTGAAATCCCAATCTGAAGCCCTAATCTGAAATCAGACACGTCCGACTCTGCTAAACTGAGGCTGTTAAAACATGCCGCTGCCAATTGATTCGCGTAAGAGGCCGTCCGACGTAAAGGTGCATGTAACCACCGGCGAGGGCGTCGAAATTACGTGGTCGGATGGGCACGTCAGCCGCTACGATTTTCCGTATCTGCGCGAGCACTGTCCCTGCGCCACCTGCAACGACGAGCGCTTGAAGAAAGAAGAAAACCCGGGCAAAGCCGCCGCCAGTGAGGTCTTCCCGATGTATAAGCCGAAAGCGAAGGCCAAGGCTGCGGCCGCCGTCGGCAACTACGCGATTCAGATAGAGTTTACGGACGGCCACGCCACCGGCATCTACAGTTTCGATCACCTGCGCGAGATCTGCCCCTGCGAGGCCTGCGCGCGGGAATTTCGTCCTGCGGCAAAGGAGAAGACGGCCTAGCGCTCGGCACCGAAGCAATTCAAAAATTCGATACGCCCCATTCGCAAAAGATATAAGCCGTTACCCTTCCCTTTTGGATTGTGCCCACGTATAGTTGCTTCCCGCGCCTTTATAAAATCTTTATGTCGTCCAGTCCCACAGGGTCTTCGTTCTCGCAAACTGTCCGGCCGGTCGCCAAAGTCCTCGTGGCGACGACGGCGATGCTCGCCTTCATCTCCTACTGGCGGGCAGCGGCCATCGTCCTCAACGACATCGCCTCGTCGGCCTACTACGCCGGCGGCGAGGCCGAGATGTTCATCGGCAAGACGGCGCCGTGGTTCATTTTCGCCACGATGCTGCTCTCCTATGCGGTTTTCCAACTGTACGTCGAAAGCTGCAGCATGTTCGTGCGGGGCGGCGTCTACCGCGTGGTGAAGGAGGCGATGGGCGGGGCGCTCGCGAAATTCTCGGTGTCCGCGCTGATGTTCGATTACATCCTCACCGGCCCGATCAGCGGCGTCGCCGCGGGGCAGTATCTGGGCGCGCTGCTCAACGAGATGTTCAAGTACGCCCACATGAACGCCATCCTCAATGTCGACGCCTTCGCGGCGATTTTCGGCATCGTGGTGACCGTCTATTTCTGGTGGGAGAACATCAAGGGCATCCCGGAGTCGAGTGAGAAGGCGCTCTGGATCATGCAGCTCACCACCGTGATGGTGGTGGCGCTGATCGGCTGGTGCGGCTATACGCTGCTCGTGAGAGGCGGCCAGTTGCCCCCCGCGCCGGTGCCCCGGAACATCATTTTGAGCCCGCACACGCTCGGATGGCTCTCGCATTCGCACATCGCGCAGCAGATTACCCTGATCGCCGTCCTGATCGGCCTGGGACATTCCGTGCTGGCAATGAGCGGCGCCGAGTCGCTGGCACAGGTCTATCGCGAGATCGAGCATCCGAAACTGCCCAACCTGAAAAAGGCCGTGTTCGTGATTTTCATCTACAGCATGGTCTTCACGTCGCTGGTTTCGTTCTTCGCCGTGATGATTATTCCGGACAAGATTCGCCCGCAATATTTCGAGAACCTGATCGGCGGCCTGGCCATGAACCTCACCGGGCCGTTCGTAGCGCGGCTCGCGTTTCACATTTTCGTGGTCGTGGTCGGCACGCTCATCCTGTCGGGCGCGGTGAACACGGCCATCGTGGGCTCGAATGGCGTGCTCAACCGCGTGTCGGAAGATGGCGTGCTTTCCGACTGGTTTCGCCAGCCGCATCCGCGGTTTGGCACGTCGTATCGCATCATCAACGTCGTGGTGGCGCTGCAAATCCTGATGATCATCGCCAGCCGCGGCGACGTGACTTTCCTGGCAAACCTGTACGCCTTCGGCGTGATCTGGAGTTTCGTGCTCAACGGCACCGCCGTTTTCGTATTGCGCTACACGCAGCCGGAGGGACGCGAGTATAAAGTGCCGCTCAATTTTCACATCGCGGGGAAGGAAGTGCCGCTCGGCGTGGGCTTGATCACGCTGATCCTCCTTTCGATCGCGGTAATCAACCTCTTCACGAAACCCGCGGCCACCATTGCCGGAGTAATTTTCTCGGGTCTGCTCTTCGCGATCTTTGAGATATCCGAAAAGCGAATCCAGCGCAAACGCGGCGAAGTCCACGTGGAACTCGATCAGTTCAACCTCGCCCAGGAATCCGACCTCACTCCCGTAAGTGTCGATGTGAAGCCCGGAAACATCCTCGTGCCCGTCAGCACGTACTACGCGCTCTATCCGCTGGAGGCTGCCCTGCGGCGGGCCAAGCGCCGCGAGGCAGAGGTAGTGGTGCTCCACGTGAGGCTGCTGCGACGCGGCGCCCTGGGTGAATACGATCTGGCGCCGGATCAGATGTTCACCACGATCGAGCAGCTGCTCTTCACCAAAGTGCTGTCCATGGCCGAAAAGGAAGGCAAGCCGGTGCGCCTGACGGTGGCCGCCGCCAACGACCTCTGGGAAGGCATTCTGCGCACGGCGGCCAACTTGCAGTCCAATACGATCGTCGCCGGCAGCTCGTCGAAAACCGCGATCACCGAACAGGCGCGCGAAATCGGCCTCGCGTGGGAACGGATGCCCGAGCCGCGCCCGCGCGTCACGCTCGAGATTTTTGCGCCCTCCGGCAACGAGCAGGTCTTTTACCTCGGGCCGCATGCTCCGCGGCTCACGCCCAAAGAGGTCGACTTGCTGCATAAAGTCTGGCTCGATTTTGCCGATCACTTGCCCGGTGAAGAGATTCATCACCACGACATCGTTCACTTCGCGCTCACGGAGCTCGAACGCGAAATCGCCCAGGGACATGGCGAAGAAACGCTGCGCCGCCTCCGCGACCATCTGCACGAAATCGAGAACCGGCGCCACAACCCGTAGCGGGTATGCCATCGACGGGAGTGAAGGCGCGGATTCTGCTGGAACGCCCGCGCCTCTCTTTACGTCTGAATTACTGGCCGGACGAATCGCGGCGCCGCCCGTCCCCGAAAGCTGTCACCGCCGCGCTGCTTTTGAAGAAGCCCCCGCACGGGCACGTCGTGGCCGCGCTGCGGGATGGTATAATCGGGAGTCGTTTCGGCGCTGAATCGCAACGGCGCTTCTGTGTATCCAATCGCTCAGGAGATTTCAGTGTACAAGGTCATCATCATCGGTAGCGGGTGTGCGGGATTGACGGCGGCGATCTATACGGGGCGCGCGGATTTGAGCCCGCTGGTGCTCGACGGCTACGAGCCCGGAGGCCAGCTGGCCCTCACCACGGAAGTGGAAAACTTCCCCGGATTCCCCGAGGGGATTCTCGGCCCGGAACTCATCGAGCGGACGCGCAAGCAGGCGGAACGCTTTGGCACCACATTTCGCTCCGGCACCGTGACGAAAGTGGACCTGAGCAAGCGCCCATTCAAAGTCGAAGTGGGCAAGGAAGTCTACGAGTCCGAGGCCCTGATCGTCGCTGCCGGAGCATCGGCGCGCATGCTCGGCATCGAGTCCGAAAAGCATCTGCTGGGCTATGGCGTTTCGACGTGCGCCACCTGCGACGGCGCGTTCTTCCGCAATCGCGAAATTGTCGTCGTGGGCGGCGGGGACACCGCGATGGAAGAGGCGACGTTCCTCACGAAATTTGCCAGCAAGGTCACGCTCGTTCACCGGCGCAACGAATTCCGCGCGTCGCGGATCATGCTCGACCGGGCCCACGCGAATCCCAAGATCGTTTTCATGACGCCCTACGTGATCGAGCAGGTGCACAACGTGGCGAATAAAGCGGTCGATAAAGTCGAGCTCCGCAACATGGAAACCAAGGAACTGAAGACCATCGCGACCGAAGGCGTCTTCGTCGCGATCGGGCACGATCCGAATACCAAAGTCTTCAAGGGCCAGCTCGAGATGGACGAAAACGGCTACCTGATCACGCGCGACGGCCCGAAGACCAACGTGCCCGGCGTCTTCGCTGCGGGTGACGTCCAGGATCATCACTACCGCCAGGCAATCACCGCCGCGGGCTCCGGCTGCATGGCCGCTCTCGAAGCCGAGCGCTTCCTCGAAAACGGCCACGCCTGACCTGTCGTCCCTGGCCTGCGATCCGGGCGCGGGGGGACGCGTCGTCGTGGGCACCCGGACGCCACGGCGACAAAGCGGGCGAAAATCGGCTTTTTTGTGCCTTTTAAGCCGCCTTTATGCCCCCGCCAGGGGGCTGCTCCATGCCCCACTTATTGCAGGTTTTTTTCGCTTTTTCTTCTTTTGCACCATCCGCTATAGGAGCGCCGTTGGTTGAGATCGCCGCCCATTCGGACTACACTTTCTTACGGTCGCCCGGCCTGCTCGCTGTCCCAACTTCACATTGAATCAGGAGTGAAAACATGCGAAAGGAAAGCATCGTCCGCGGGCTCTGTGTAGTTGTCCTGCTCGTCCTCTTTGGGTGCAGCCATTCGAACGCGCCTTCCTCGGAGAATTCCAATTCCGGTTCAAGCTCATCGCCCTCGTCGACATCCTCCTCTACCGACAATACGGCGCCGCCTCCCGCGCCCAAGCCTGCGCCGATCGTGATCCCGGCGGGCAAGGTGTTGACGGTCACAGTGGACCAGGACATCAGCACGAAAACCAATAGCAGCGGCGATGTCTTCGCGGCATCTCTGGCCGAGCCCGTCACAGTGGATGGGCAGACCGTGATTCCGGCCGGCACGCATGCAACCGGCACGGTCGTTGAGGCGCAGGCAGCGGGCCACGTGAAGGGCGGCGCCCTTCTGGAACTGACGCTTGATGCCGTCAGGCTCGATGGGCAGAAATATTCGATCGAAACTTCGGAATTCGAAGAGGCCGGCAAGGGTCGCGGCAAAAGAACGGCAATCGGCGGCGGTGGCGGAGCAGCCTTTGGCGCGATTGTCGGAGCGCTTGCAGGCGGCGGCAAAGGCGCCGCGATTGGAGCGCTCGCCGGCGGCGGAGCCGGCACTGCGGGCGCCGCGTACACCGGGAAGCGCGACATTACCATTCCAGCCGAGACGCGTCTCCATTTCAAGCTGAGACATTCCATCACGGTCGCGCCGCAGGAATAATCACGCCAGAGCTTTGCCGGCGTCCCCGCCCTTTTCTTCAAGGGCGGGAAATCCCCTCTTTCGACCTCCCAGGGGCGTCGTGTTATCTTTTTCCCCAGCATTTCGTGAGATTCCAAAATCGAGAGTAAAACAGACGGCGAGGGAAAGCTTCCCATGGATTCTCCCAGAATCGCTCGCGTGATCCTCTACGTACGGGACATTCCGAGGGTGTCCGCATTTTATGAACGCTTTTTCGGCATGCATCCGCTTCCCGGCGCCTCGGATGGATGGGTGGAATTGGCCAGCGGCTCAGGCGGCTGCACGATCGCGCTTCATAAGGCTGCCGTGACGCAGAAAAGCGGCGCGGCCATGAAGCTTGTTTTTGGCGTCGCCGACGTCCGAGCCTTCAAGAGCGAGAAGGAAAAGGAGGGGCTAAAGTTTGGCGTGGTTCACGATGTAGGCAGCTTCCAGTTTTCGAACGCGAAGGACCCAGCTGGAAACTCTATCCAAATCTCGAGCCGCGGATTGAAAGGAACGAAGTAGCAGGTTTTCGCTGCTTCCCTGCTCCGCGCGCCTCAGCCGATGGATTCGCCCGGCTTGAGGGCGTGAATCTCGAGGCCGGCAACCGTTTGCGTTAGCTCCTTCAGTTTCTCCGGATTCCCGGTGAGCACCGGGAACGTGCCGAAATGCATCGGGATCACGTGCTTCACACCCAGCAGGCGAATCGCGAGCGCCGCCTCGCGCGGGCCCATCGTGAAATGGTCGCCGATCGGCAGCATCGCCACCTCCGGCGCGTAGAGTTCGCCGATGATTTTCATGTCGCCAAAGACCGCCGTGTCGCCCGCGTGGTAGACCGTGAGCCCGCCAGGCAGGCGGATCACGTAGCCGCAGGCTTCGCCGCCATAGATGATCTTGTCGCCGTCCTGAATGCCGCAGGAATGGACGGCGTCGACCATCGTCACTTCGATCTCGCCGACTTTCTGCGTGCCGCCTTTGTTCATCGCGCTCGTCTGCGTCACGCCCTTCGATTCGAGCCACGCGCACGTCTCGTAGATCCCGACCACCTGCGGCTTGAACTCCTTCGCCAGGGGAACCGCATCCGCAATGTGATCGAAATGCCCGTGCGTGACGAGCATCGTATCGAGCCGTTCGAATTTTTTCAGCGCATCCGGGCAGGCGGGATTCGACTGGATCCACGGATCGACAACGCTGACTTTTCCGGAAGGAGTGGTGATGCGAAAGGCCGCGTGCCCGAGCCAGGTAAACCGATTTCCTCGCGACTGAAACATCCGTCCCCCAAGGCAGCCCGGCCTTGGGGCGAGCTGCTAATTTCCCGCGGACGGACTCGCCTTCACGCGATTTTCCGCGTCGGTCGAAATCATAATCAGGCGGATCGCCTGCACGAAAGCATCGCGCGTCTTTTGCCCGACGAAATATCGCGCCAGATGCCCGTCGCGCGCGTAGAAGTCCGTCTCGGGCATCGTACCACGCCAGTCTGGATTCACGCCCTGGTAGAACGCGTCCATATCGAGCCCGTCTTTCTGGCGATAGTTGGGAAACCCGGGGTGAGTGTCAGCAAGAAATTTTCGGGCGAGCGGGAGATCGGCGTTCTCGTCGAGGCTGACGCCCACCACCGCCAGTCCCTGCGGCCCATACTCCTTCGCCAGCGCGGCAATCATCGGAAATTCGTCGCGGCACGGCCCGCACCACGTGGCCCAAAACGTTACGAGCAGCGGTTTGCCGCGGTAGCCCGCCACCATGTTCCGGTAGCCGGCGAGATCGATCGTCGGCATACCCTCCGAATCTTCTTTTGCGGCGGCGGCTTTAGCCGACACCGTCTGCGGCCGGACGACGCCGAGCGTCGCAAGCGTAATCAGCCCAAGTGCCCCGATCCCAAGCAGCGTACGCGATATGCGCATTGCTTCCCCCAAGCTTCCTTCTTGCGCATATTTTATCGGCTTCGGCGCCGCCTTCAGCGCGGAAGCGCCAATCCGCTATTGCCTGTTTCGCACTTCGGTTACCTGGTTGCGTCTCTCTTCAATTCACGGCGCAACCAGGCGCGGGCCGTAGCCCATTCGCGCTTTACGGTTGCCGGCGAAATTCCCATAACAACAGCAGTCTCCTCGATCGAAAGCCCGCCGAAGAATCTCAGCTCGATCAGGCGCCCCTGCTGCGCGTCGAGGGCGGCAAGCTTATTCAAGGCATCGTCGAGCGAGACAAGATCGATTTCCGATTTCGGGGTCGCGCCAAGCTCCGGATCGAGAGTCAGCCGTGGAACTCCGGCGCCGCGCTTGGCGGCGCGGCGGTTGCGCGCATGGTCCACCAGAATGTGCCGCATTAATTGCGCGGCCACGCCGAAAAAATGAGCGCGGTTTTGCCACTGCGGCGTTCCCTGGCGCACCAGGCGCAGATAGGCTTCGTTCACCAGCGCAGCGCTCTGTAGCGTGTGATCGGGGCGTTCGCGCCACAGGTGGCGGCGCGCCAGCCGCCGCAATTCATCGTAGACGACCGGGATCAGCGCTTCCCGCGCTTCCTCGTCGCCGTGCCCCCAATCGGCAAGCAGCTTATTGATGCGAGCGGACGACGACGACTCAGCACACACGTTTCATCTCCCGCGGCTGGTGAGCTGCTCCAAGTTGATGAGAAGGTAGCGCCCAGCACGCACAAAGTCAATTTACGCCATATGAAACCACAGGGCTTAGCCGCTGCGAAACCCGATCCCAGGAAACTTTGATCCGGTGAGCCAGTTTGCCTTCGGTTCTCGCTTTACAGAGTGAAGGCACGATGCGGGACTTCGGCAGTCAAGCGGAGACGCAATCGGCCCACACGAAAGGAGAACTACGATGAATACGAATCGCAAAGGCCGTTCAGCCGGTTGGAAGCCGTTTCTGGGCGTTTTGCTGGCAGTCTGTTTCCTCGCGACGGCGGCTCACGCCGACTCGCTCTTCGAGGGCAACTTCACACTGACGCACCCAGTCCGCTGGGAGAACACTGTGCTGGCCCCCGGGCACTATTCGCTTGAGCTCGATCAACCGACACACACTTTCATCATCCGTGACGCCGCAACGGGAAAGGGTGTGGCGCGCATACGGGCCCAGGCCGACAACAGCCTCGACAGCCGCGATGGCAGCGAACTCCTCATCACCGTCCGCGGAGAACGGCGAGCAGTGTACGCCGTGCGGTTGGCGGGCCTTGGCAAGGTCTATCAAAAGGCTCACCCGTTCCCGGCCAGCGAACGAACCGTCGAAGAAGCGCGCAACGCGGAAGCGATCCCAGTCGAAATGGCCCAGAAATAATGGCCATCGTCATCCGCGCGACTTGGGGGCCAGAAACCCACCCCTCCTCTCTGGCCCCCAAAAATTCTCCTCCTGTCCTCCCTTGAGACGCCTTGTACCACCCCGAATTTGATGGTATAAAAATTCTTCGAGCATCGAAGGCTGGATGCTTCGTATGTAAAGCGTCTCGCGACGTAACTCCCTTCTAGGAGAATCGTTCATGGCGTATGTAATTGCCGAACCCTGCATCGGAACCAAGGACGCCGCGTGCGTCGACGTCTGCCCGGTGGACTGCATCCACCCCCGCAAGGACGAGCCCGAATTTGCGGACGCCAAGCAGCTTTTCATCAATCCCGATGAATGCATCGACTGCGGCGCTTGCGTCCCTGTCTGCCCGGTGACCGCGATTTTCGCGCTGGAAGATCTGCCGGAAAAATGGTCGAGTTACACGCAGGTGAATGCCGACCACTACAAGAAGGTCTGAAGGTTACCCACGGCGCGACGCTGCGCCCGGCAGTCGAATGCAAATTGAGAGCGGCGGATCAGCGATCCGCCGCTTTTCTTTTTCTGGGCTGAGCTTTCGCGGCGCGAATCTTCGGCATGTCCCTCGTCCCCGGATGTTTTTCGCTGCGCGCGATCTCGGCCCACTGCTCCACTTCCCTTTTCAGCTGCGCCATCGCGATCCCGCGAAAATCGTCGGGGCATGCCGCCAGTTTCGCGATTCCCGCCGCCAAGAGCGATTGCCTGCCGCGCGCATTTCCTCGCCCGTGGTGATGAAGGGCCGCCGCCACCTGGATCAGCCCCTGCAGAAACGTCTTCTCCGGCTCCGCCGCGCCGAGCCACAATTCTTCCCACACCTCATGCGCCTCGAAAAACCGCCCGGCATTGAAGTCCGCCACTCCGCGCTTAAATTTTTCGTTGTCATCCATGGCCGCGCACTTTTCTCCACGCTGCAATTGGTTTTCAAGCGCCGGAATTTTCGGCTAATGTGGAACCCGAACACATCGACAGAGCCCATGCAAATTCAAATCGAATTGCCCGATGTGAAACTTGGCACCGTCGAAGCCGACAGCGTTCGCTTCGCGCTCGCCGATGAACCGCTCGCAGCGCTCATGGATCAGATCTGCGAAGCCAAGCGCCGCGAGTTCACGGTCGAGAGCCTCGCCGAGGCTGAACCCACGCGCGCTGTCCGCGCCATGTTTCGCGCCTGGGGCGTCGATCCATCGAAGTATCGCCCGTCGTCTGAGGCCTTGCTGCGCCGCGTCGTCCAGGGCAAAGGACTTTACCGCGTTTCGAATCTCGTCGACATCGGCAATCTCGGCTCGATCGAGACCGGCTGGCCCTACGGCTGCTACGACCGCTCGCGCATCGCGCGGCCGATCATCTTCCGCCCCGGCGCGCCCGGCGAGGCCTACGAAGGCATCGGCAAGCGCACGTGGCATCTTGAGGGACGCCCCGTCCTCGCCGACCCGCAGGGCCCTTTCGGCAGCCCCATCAGCGACTCGACGCGCAGCATGATCGCCGAATCGGCGCGCGACGTGCTCGTGGTGATTTACGCTCCTTCAGCATCCCCCGACGCCTCTCTGGAATCGGCGATGGCGCGACTCGTCGAACGCCTCTCGCAATTCGCCGCCGCGAGCGCCACTCGCAGCCTGATTTGTCGCCGGGAATAGTTTTGAGGAGAGACTGCCGGGACTCCCGGAGCGGAGCGATGCGATGCGCGCGCCGGCCCGCCGCTTTAGAGTCGATTGCGGAGCGAGTGAAATCCGCTGATGAGCGCGAGCCGCGACGATAGCGACGGGTGCCGCTCCGATGCCATCTCGATCCGGGTTTGCGCTCTCGCGCTCTGGAGCAGTTGCCACGTTTCCTTGAATTCAGGCAGCGTTTCGCGACGGCGTGCCGGGCTCTTCAACACCTCGTTCACGTTCGCAAGAATCACCTGGTACGCGAGGGTGCGGTCCGAGCCTTCGGCGAGAATGCTGCTCGGTGTGAGGCCCACGCGAGACACGCGGCCATCGTCTTCCCGCACATTCATCCACAGCTCGCCGCGATCGTCGAGGAACGGCTCGCCCTTGGAACTGATTTTCTCGAAGACGTGGCCAAGCGAATCTCTGCCACTCAGCCTGCCGTCCTGAACGGCCTGATCCACGATGGAATCAAACTGCGCCTGATAATCTTTCCACTGTTCGTCGGTTCCGACGATGTCCGCTCGTTCCCTCGCCTCCTCGGCTTTCAGCTCGTCCGCGATTTCAGGTTCGTCGTCGTCCTTGGCCAATTTGAGCTGCCGGCCGAGTTCGGTCTCGCGAATCGTCGCGTGCTGGTCGAATTCCTTCTGCGGATTGAATCTTCCCGTCAGCAGATAGGATCCGGTGACGATCGCCAGCTCGTGCGGCAGGAAAGCTGCCATCGGCACGAGCAGTTTCTTCGAGCGATACAACTGCTCGGTCCCGCTGCGGCATTCGCTGCTGCGCTTGATGGTCCCCGGAAGCTGCGCGAAATGAACCACGCGGTACCGCTCGTTGGGATGATGATGTGCCCAGTGAGCGAAGGAGCGCGCCACGGCTTTGGGGCTGGTCATGCCGAAATCGTTGATCGGGTCGCGATGCGCGGCGTGCGGGAAATAGGTGTCGATGATGTGTTTGGTGAAATCGGCGCAATTGTGCGTCATGCCGTTGAAGTGATTTACGTTGGGCAGCGCATTGAATTCGTCGATGATCTTCTGGTCCTGCTCGACGGTAGTCGACGCGATCAGGATGTAGAACGTCCTCTCGGATTCGGCGCCGACCATTTCCCGCCACTCGGCTTTTCCGCTCGTCCGGCAGCTTTCGCTCTCGCAGTAATCGGCGAGAACTTTCTCGCGATATGCCTCCTCGAGCGTGTTTTTGATTTTCGCCGACGCGAAAAGCGGCCGGTCGGCCGGATTTTCGACGCCATAGACATACACATTGAGCGGCACGACATTCCATTCGTAGGGCCGGTCTTCGCCGAGCGTGGTGTAGTTGCTGATCACCGATCCCTCTTCGCCGGGCTTGCAGAAACGGAGCTTTACGGGAGATGCGGGGCAGATTCGCGAGAGATATATGGCGCTGTGGCCGGAGCCGGTGATGCGTGCGACGCTCGTATCAAGCGAATCGTTGAGGATCACGCCTACGTCGGCGCGCGCGCCGGCGCTGGCGAGCAGCGTCGCGATCAGGGCCATAAAGATGGAATATCGGCGGCGCACAATTCATGCCTTTCCCAGTCCCCAGATCAGCCTCGCTAATCCTACTTGTTAGATGCAGATTATTCGGGCGCTGTGACTCTGTGGAGGTCTAATCGGCGCCCGCTGTGTCGAGACGCAAACATTTCTGCGGTCTTGTGTTATCCATTGCCCTACGAATAAGATACGGGACCAGGTACCCACACGGACGCAGGCGTAGGGAACTTTTTACCCGGCTTTTGCGTTCCATGGATTGAGGCCGGAAGATAGTGCAGGTTGCGAGGCTAGGACCGATTGGAGCCCGACGCCCAACTGATTCAATCGTGTCTCCGGGGCGACGGGCCGGCCTGGGAGGAACTTGTGCGGCGCCACACGCGGCGAGTCTATAACCTCTGCTACCGGTTCACGGGCAATGGGGCGGCGGCCGAGGATTTGAGCCAGGAGGTTTTCCTCCGCGTGTACAAGACGCTCGGCAGCTATCAGCCGTCCTACGGCGCCTTTCCCACGTGGCTCACGAGCGTGACGCGAAATCTGCTGGTCGATCATTACCGGCGAACGCGCCGCGACCGGCTGACGGATTCGATCGACGACGCCATGCCGCACCTGGAAGAAACACATTCGCCGGTTCGCTCGCCGGATCGCATGGCGCAGGCCAGCGAACTGAGCGAGCAGTTGCAGCAGGGGTTGGCTCGCCTGTCGCCCGAATTGCGCGAGGCCGTCATCTTGCGCGATTTGCAGGAGCTCGATTACAACGAGATTCGCGTGGTCCTCCAGGTGCCCGAGGGGACGGTGAAATCCAGAATCAACCGCGGCCGCATCGAACTGGCCCGCGTGCTGGAAGAAATGGGAGTGCGTCCGGCGTAGGCCGGATGGATGGCGATGAACTGGAACTGCACAACTACGGAAGAGCGACTCACGGACTATCTCGACGGCGTGCTGACGCCCGAAGAGTCGGCGGCCTTCTCCGCGCACAAGGCGGGATGCGCCGCTTGCGCCAGGATGGTGGCGCAAGTGAGCAACCTCGTGAGCCGGATGGAGCAAATCGAGCCGCTTGAGGCGCCCGTCCACCTTTCCGCGAGAATTCTCGATGCCACACTCGGCCCGCGAACGCAGGCTCCGGACTGGCGGCGGTGGTTCGATTGGGTGGGCGTGATTTGGCAGCCGCGCTTCGGAATGGGAGCGGCCACGGTTGCCGCGTCATTCGCCGTTCTATTCCATGCGCTTGCGCCGGTGGGGAAGAAAGTCACTCTTGCTGACCTGAATCCGATCTCCATCGCCCGCACGGCCAACCGGCAGGCGCATCTCACGTACGCGCACGGCGTGAAGTTCGTCAACGACCTGCGCGTTGTTTACGAGATCGAATCGCGCCTCGGTCCGCAGCCCGCGCGAATCACGCCGGTGAGCGAGCCCGAAACGCCGCAGCCTTCACATCCTTCCAATGACCCGCACGAGAAGTCTCAAGCAGTGCCGCACTCCGATCGCCGCCTGAACGCCAGCGACGGCCTGCTGGCGTTCGCCGAGGCGAATCGCTGGCCCGACGACAGCACAACGAGGAGTCGCCCATGAAATGCGCCGTACACCCGGAAGTGGATGCGACCGGCTTCTGCCGTAACTGCGGCAAAGCGCTGTGCCCAGCCTGCACGCGCGACGTGCGTGGCGCACTCTATTGCGAGCCATGTCTCGCGAATATCGTGGCTCCGCCGCCGGTTGCCGCGGCGCCCGCGCAAACGGGACCGAATCCCGGCGTGGCGCTGGCCCTCGGCTTCATTCCCGGACTCGGCGCCGTCTACAACGGCGAATACATCAAGGCGCTCATCCATGTCTTCGTTTTTGCCGGGTTGATTGCGGCGCAAAGCAGCGACGTCTCGGCCGGCTACCACGCTTTTCTCGGGATTGCCCTGGGCTGCTTCTATTTCTATATGCCGATCGACGCGTACCACATCGCCAAGGCGCGACAGACAGGCACGCCGGCCCCGGCGCCTTTTGGTGAGAGCGCGCCAGGCTCCCCGGGAGACCGCAAGCCCGTTGGCGCCGTCGTCTTGATCGCCTTGGGGGCTTTTTTCCTGCTCGCCAATCTCGGGCTGCTGGAATGGGACTGGTTCGGCAAGGCGTGGCCGGTGGGGCTGATCGTGCTGGGCGTGTGGCTGCTCGCGGATCGATTCAAGAGAAATGCCTAGGAGAGCCGGATGAGCGACCAAATGGCACCTCGCTGTTCCTGTGCCCGCTGCCGCATGCACTCGCTGACGGGACCGGTGATTATCATCACGATCGGCGTGATTTTCCTGCTGAGCGAATACACGCCGTATGGAATCGGGCATCTTTGGCCCTTGATCTTGATCGTTGTGGGAATCTTCCGGCTGGCCGAATCGATGGTATCCAACGCGGGCCACACGGGATCGTGAGAGACGCGTGAGCAACGGCCGTCCATATCGAAGCTCCCTTTTCGCGGGCCTGCTGCTGATCCTGCTGGGAGTGATTTTCCTTCTCGACCGGATGTATCCCGGCTTCGAAATCGGACGCCTGGTTCGGCTCTACTGGCCGGTGCTTCTGATTCTCTGGGGCGTCGCGAAACTGCTCGACCGGATCTCCGAGCGCGACTCCGGACAGCCGCGCCACGGCCTTCTTTCGGGAGGCGAAGCGGTTCTGCTGGTCCTGCTGGCGATCGTGCTGAGCAGTTTCGTCTTTCGCGATTGGCTTCGCGACCACTTTCCCGGCATCAATATCGATCTGCCTCCGTTTCATGAAAGCTATTCGCAGGCGATTCCCGTCGCGTCGCAAACGCTTGCTGCCGGAGCGCACGTGGCGATCGCAACGGGCCGCGGCGATATCACCGTGCACGCCGGGGACGACGACAGCCTCGTCGTGACAGCCACGAAGAGCGGACCCGGCGCGAACGAATCCTCCGCGCAGCAGCGCATGAAGCAAGTGGCGATCGCGATCGATCCGCAAGGCACTGGCGTGCTCATCCATCCCACGAATATGGACACAGCCTCCGGCGACGTGAGCGTCGATATCGACGTGCGCCTGCCGAAATCCTCATCGCTCGCGATCGACTCCGCTCACGGCGACATCAGCGTTTCCGGGGTTTCGGGAAGCATCGAAGTGCGCTCCGGAAACGGAGACACCGCGATTCAGGACGCGGGCTCGGACGTCAGCGTGGAATCGGAAAGCGGCGACATCAGCGTGAAGAGGATCGGCGGGAACGTCCGATTGAGCGGGCGCGGCGACGACGTGGACATCGACACCGTCAACGGCAATGCCGCCGTCGACGGCGCGTTTGCCGGCGACATCGATCTGCGCAACGTCGCGAAAGCCACCCATTGCGCCACGCAATTCTCGGACATCACGCTTGGCCAGCTCACCGGCCGGATGGAGATGGATTCGGACGACATCTCCGTCTCCGGCGTGACAGGCGACGCGAAGATCGCCACGCGCAATAAAGACATCTCCGCCGATCGCATCGGCGGGCAACTGAATATCGTTGACTCGCACAGCGACATCGACGTCAAGTACGCCGCGCCGCCACGCGCCAATATCAGCATCGCGGACGATTCAGGCGACATCGACTTGACGCTGCCCTCGGCTTCCAATTTCTTCCTGTCCGCGATCTCCCGGTCGGGCGAGGTCAATAGCGATTTCGGAAGCTCTACGTTGAGACCGGTGAACGACGAGGACATGCAGCAGCTTACGGGGCAATTCGGCAGCGGCGGCCCCAAGATTTCGATTTCCAATACCTACGGCACAGTCCAGCTCAGCAAATCCGACTAAGCGTCGCCTTCAGGCATTCATCTCGGTTTTCTGTGTGTGCTTCAGATTTTTTCGGTGCCCGCTGCGTCATGTTTCGATTTTCGGTTCCATCTACGCCTTCGCCGCCCCGCGCAGCTTATCCAGCGTCACAAAAAATTCCGGAAACGACACGGCCGCGCACTCGGCATCGCGAATCGTCGTATCGCCTTCCGCGCCGAGCGCCGCTACCGCCAGCGCCATCGCGATGCGATGGTCGCCCTGCGGATCGACCTTCGCCCCGCGCAGCTTGCCCGCGGCGCGCCCTTCCACGCGCATCCCGTCCTCGAATTCCTCGACGCGCGCGCCCATCGCCCGCAGCCCCTCGGCCATCGTCGCGATGCGGTCGCTCTCTTTCACGCGCAGCTCTTGCGCGTTGTGAATCTCGATTCCCTTCTCCGTGAAGGGGCCGAGCGCCGCGAGCATCGGCAGCTCGTCGATCATTTCCGCCACCTGCGTGCCGGAAATCTCGCCGCCCTTGAGCGGCGCGTGCCGCACGGAAACATCGCCCACCAGCTCTCCGTGCCGCATCTGCACGGACGCGATGTGCACCAGCGCGCCAATCGAAATCAGGAAATCGAGCACGCGCGCCCGCGTGGGATTCAGCCCCACGTTGTGCAGCATCAGCGACGACTCTGGCAGCACCATCGCCGCCGAAATCAGGAATACGGCGGCGGAGAGGTCGCCGGGCACCACGAGCTGCTGTGCCACGAGCTTCGGCCGGGGATGAATGCGGATGGCGCTTTTCGTTCCGTCGATTGTCGCGCCGAATTCGCGCAGCGCCACCTCCGTATGGTCGCGCGTCGAAACCGATTCGCGCACCGTCGTCGGCCCGTCGGCGTAAAGCCCGGCGAGCAGCACGGCGGATTTCACCTGCGCGCTCGGCGTTGGCGGCGTGTAGTCGATCGCACGCAGAGGCCCGCCGCGAATCTCCAGCGGCGCGCGGTCGCCTTCCTGGCTGCGAATTGTCGCGCCCATTTGCCGCAGCGGCTCGATCACGCGCCGCATCGGCCTGCGCCGCAGCGAGTCGTCACCCGTGAGCGTCGATGTGAACGGCTGCCCCGCCAGCGCGCCCGCCATCATTCGCATCGTCGAGCCCGAATTTTCGGCGTCGAGCGCCTTGCGCGGCTCCTTCCATCCGCCGAGCCCCGCGCCCGTGATACGCACCGTTCGATCGCTCTTCTCGATCTCGATTCCGAGCCGCCGCAAGCATTCGAGCGTGCTCTGGCAATCCGCCGCCGACGCGTAATTCCCGATTTCGCTGCGGCCCTCCGCCAGCGCCGCGATGATCGCGTAGCGGTGCGAAATCGACTTGTCTCCCGGCAGCTCGACAACCCCGTCGATGATCCCGCCCGGTGAAATCACTCGTTTGCTCATATGGACGAAGATTCTAGCATGGCGATTCCGGCGCCCCAGCGCGCTTCTGGCTCTAGGTCCAACTCAATCGCCCCTCCGGGGCTGCACTTCTCGCGCGCGATACCCGGCACTCCGCTGCGCCTGCCTCGCCGGCAGGCGGGCTGCGTGCCGGGCTAAGTACAATCGCCGCTCCGCGGCTGATCCGCATGGCGCTCGCCGTACAGCGCACGTAAAGGCTTTTCAGCGTCGGATTGACGGCAAGAATCGGCTCCGAACTGCTCACCTAAGCGTCGGGCGAAGTTCGAAGCGAGGCGCACGCCGAGCACACCCAGCGCCGGAGGCGCGATTGTACTTAGCCCGGCATGGAACGAAGCGGAATGCCGGGAACGCTCGCGCGAAATCTCCAGTCCCGGAGGGACGGTTGACGTTTCAGCCGGCCCCGGGGATACGATGTGACCAGGCTCTTCCACACCTTGGGTAGTGGGCTACTTTGACCCGCTCCGCCTTGTAAAATTCCCCTGACTTGGCATCCGAAATGCCCCACCGTATCATGGCCGCCATCATTTTGTCCTTGACTATGCTAAAGCGCTTACGTATAGTATGCATATGAACAGACTGGACAGAACCACTCGCATACACATTTTGACATGCATTCTTGAGGGATGCTCTATTCGCGCGACCGTTCGCATGACGGGCGTGTCTAAGAAGGCCGTTATGCGCCTTATGGTAGAGGCTGGCAACGTGGCCGCCGAGTTTCAGTCTCGTTTATTCCGTAATCTGAACTGTCGCCGCGTTCAGGTTGATGAATTGTGGGGGTTCATCTACTGCAAGCAAAAGAACGTGACGAGCGAAATAACGAACAAGAACGCGGCTGCGGGCGACGTTTGGCTTTGGACTGCGCTAGACCAGGATTCCAAGCTCGTCCCGTGCTGGCTGCTCGGCGGGCGCGATGCCAGAGCCGCCAATCAGTTCGTCAATGATCTTGCCTCGCGTCTTAGGAACCGCATTCAGTTAACAAGTGACGGTCATCGTGTGTACTTGGATGCTGTAGAGAACGCGTTCGGAAGTGACATTGATTATGCAATGCTTGTGAAGATGTACGGCACGGACACGCGCGAGGATGAAACACGTTACAGCCCAGCACAGTGCATCGGATGCCGTGAAACCCCGATCATCGGTCGGCCAGACCCGAGCTACATCAGCACCAGCCATGTGGAACGGCACAATTGGACCGTTCGCACGAACATGCGCAGGTATACGCGGCTTTCAAACGGATTTTCCCGGAAATTCGCCAATCATGCGGCCGCTGTAGCTCTTAACTACTTCAATTACAATCTAGTACGAATCCACACGAAACTACGCGTAACTCCGGGAATGGCCGCTGGCGTCGTGGACCGCGTGTACGATGTTTCCGACTTGGTGGACTTGCTCGAAAACGAGGAACAGGCAGCCATGATGGCTGCATGACATCTTGCCATCACCAAAAGTGCGACGGGATACAGGCGGGCTGAGAAAAATGGGGGCGTGAGCAGATTGTGCTTGCGCCGAGAAACTTTTTGGAGTACAAGCAGGATGGGCTAATGCTGTAGGCGGACCTGAATCTGAAAGGTTGAGGCCCTGAGGATTCAGGCCCGCCATTAGCTCGGAAAGGCGGGAATGGTATGGTTGCAAGGCTGGGGGCGCAATTAGGGCCCCCACTCCATCCCGTCTTTGCGTCTGCACATTAACACAGAATCTTATGGTTGTATAGGGGGTTGTATGAGCACAGAAGATATGGACTTAGGGTCTGTGATCAATTCGTTACGGAACAAACGGGCTGCGTTGGATAACGCCATTGCTGCGCTCGAAGCGCTAGCTTCGTCTGGCGCGACATCGCCAGATGGCGTGGTGCCTAGCACCACCGTTCCGTTCTCGGCCTCCGGCGCTGGCGAAGTACCTGACGGTGCCTTTCACGGCCTGAGCATGCCCGCCGCCATCAAATTGTACCTAGAGATGGTTCGGAGCAAGAAAACGGCGCGAGAGATCGGAGACGGCCTCAAGAAGGGCGGATTGGAAAGCACGGCGAAGTTCTATGAAAAGATTGTGTATTCCAGCCTAGACCGTCTCCGCAAGAGCGGTGACGTAGTAAAAATCGGCAGCGCTTGGGGGCTTCCGAATTGGTTCCCGGCGCTGATGCGGGCTGGGGCGAAGTCGAGCAAAGCGGGAAAGGCCGCGAAACCGCGCAGAGCTTCAAAGCGGAAGCCTTCGGAAGGCCCCAAACTGCTCACGAAGCCGGAGCGCAAGTCCGAGCCGAGCACGTCTGACATGATTGACTGGTTTCTCCGAGACAACCCCGGACCACATTCCCCGGAGGAAATTCAGTCAGCGACCAAGATCGGGAACATCAAGGTAGCGAAAATGGTTCTCGGAACGATGGTCAAGAGAGGCAGGATTACAAAGAGCCCCGATGGTAACTACTACCGCAAGGCCAGCTAGCGCTTGGAGCGGCTGGCCTTTGCCCATCGTGCGCGTGCTGCATGGGATGCGGCTTCGCGTCTCTGTTCGGGCGTCATGGTCTTGAGTCGGCGTTTCCCGCCGATCTTGCCGCCTTTCCGACCCATCTCAGCCATTACCTTTGAAACTGTGTCGTCCTGAGTGGACTCAGCTACGATCTGGCGTGCCCACTGACTGACATCCTTCGGCCTACTAATTCGCTTTGGCATGCGGACAGTATGTCATGGCCCGGTCTGATCCGCTAGGGGGCCTGAAATGAAAGTAGCCCACAACCACACCTTGGATTCCGTTGACGAAGCACGCGAATCCTGCTAAAAACGTTGATTCTGCTGGGGGAATGTTTCGCACTAGCGGCCTCCGCTCAGGAAGCCGATTGTCCGGGAGGAAAAGGGCTGTACCTGGCGAATACCGTTATCCTTGCGGGTGTGGGCGTGGACCTTGTCGTTCCGATGCACACCACCTCACCTGGGACGATTCCGATCGATCTCTATGAACAACTTTGATGGAGGATTACTGATGCACAGGGGAATTGTGGACGCCCGGTCGGCCGGGGCGCGAATGGCGGGCGCGTGGTTGCGCCGGTTTGGCAGAGCCTCGGCGGCTGGCGCCGCGCTCCTTTTCACGCTGATGGGCGCCGCGACGGTGGCCGGAGCCGCGCAGGAATCCGCCGGCGGCGAGGCCAGCCTCAAGCTGCCCGATCTCTCGATAGCCCGTTTCCTCGGCGACAGGTTCGACGGCCACAATCTTCTGCTCTGGGGCCTGCTCTTCTGCGTCTTCGGCCTCGCCTTCGGCATGACCATCTACATCCGGCTGAAGAATCTCCCCGTTCACCGGTCGATGCATGAAATTTCCGACCTGATCTACGAAACCTGCAAAACCTATCTGATCAATCAGGGCAAGTTCCTCTTCCTGCTGTGGATCTTCATCGCCGCTGTGATCGTTCTGTATTTCGGCGTGCTCCGCCATTACGAGACGGTCCGCGTGGTCATGATTCTCTTCTTCAGCGTCGTCGGGATTCTCGGCAGCTACGGCGTCGCATGGTTCGGCATTCGCGTCAACACCTTCGCCAACTCGCGCACGGCCTTTGCGGGCCTTGCGGGCAAGCCGTACCCGATCTATCAGATCCCGCTGCGCGCGGGCATGAGCATCGGCATGATGCTGATCAGCGTCGAGCTCCTAATGATGCTGATTATCCTGCTCTTCGTTCCGGGCTCTTACGCGGGGCCGTGCTTCATCGGCTTCGCGATCGGCGAATCGCTGGGCGCCGCGGCGCTGCGCATCGCCGGCGGCATCTTCACGAAGATCGCGGACATCGGCTCCGACCTCATGAAAATCGTCTTCAAGATCAAGGAAGACGACGCGCGCAACCCCGGCGTAATCGCGGATTGCACGGGCGACAACGCGGGCGATTCGGTCGGCCCGAGCGCCGATGGCTTCGAGACCTACGGCGTCACCGGTGTCGCGCTGATCACCTTTATTCTCCTCGGCGTCGCGAGCCCGGTCGTGCAGGTTCAGTTGCTCGTGTGGATCTTCGTGATGCGCGTCGCGATGCTCGTGGCAAGCGCGGTCGCGTATTTCATCAACACGGCGATCGCCAGCGCGCGATTCGGCAAAGTCGACAAAATGAATTTCGAGTCGCCGCTCACGTCGCTCGTATGGATCACGTCGGCCGTCTCGATCGCCATGACCTACCTGATCTCCTACTACATCATTCCCGACCTGAACGGGGATACCACGCAGTGGTGGAAGCTCGCGACGATCATTTCGTGCGGCACCCTGGCAGGCGCGTTGATTCCCGAACTCGTGAAGGCCTTCACCTCGACGGAATCGCGGCACGTTCGCGAAGTGGTGTCATCCGCGCAGGAAGGCGGCGCGTCTCTCGGCATTCTTTCAGGCTTCGTGGCCGGCAATTTTTCCGCCTACTACCTTGGCCTGACGATGGTGATCCTCATGGCCGTCGGATACCTGGTCAGCCTCGGAGGGCTCAGCGGCGTGATGATTGCCGCGCCCGTCTTTGCGTTCGGCCTCGTCGCGTTCGGATTCCTCGGTATGGGCCCTGTCACGATCGCGGTCGATTCCTACGGGCCGGTCACCGACAACGCGCAGTCCGTCTACGAATTGTCGCTCATCGAAAATGTTCCCAATATCGCGCAGGAACTGAAGAAGGATTACAACATCGACGTCCAGTTCGAACACGCCAAGCAGATGCTCGAGGAAAACGACGGCGCTGGCAACACTTTCAAGGCCACCGCAAAGCCGGTGCTGATCGGCACCGCGGTCGTCGGCGCGACCACCATGATCTTCTCGATCATCATGGCGCTCACCAACGGCCTCACCACGGACGTCGACAAGCTCTCGCTCCTGCACGCTCCGTTCGTGCTCGGATTGATCTCGGGCGGCGCGATGATTTTCTGGTTCGTGGGCGCGTCCACGCAGGCGGTCACTACCGGCGCCTACCGCGCGGTCGAATTCATCAAAGCCAATATCAAGCTCGAGGGCATCGAGAAAGCATCCGTGGCGGACAGCAAGAAAGTGGTCGCCATCTGCACGCAATACGCGCAGAAGGGCATGATCAACATCTTCATCGCCGTGTTTTTCGCCGCCCTCGCGTTCGCTTTCGTCGAACCCTTCTTTTTCATTGGCTACCTGATCTCGATCGCGATCTTCGGCCTCTACGAAGCGATCTTCATGGCCAACGCGGGCGGTGCGTGGGATAACGCGAAAAAGATCGTCGAAGTAGAGTTGAAGCAAAAGGGCACGCCGCTGCACGATGCCACCGTCGTGGGCGACACGGTCGGCGATCCGTTCAAAGACACTTCTTCGGTCGCGCTAAACCCGGTGATCAAATTCACCACTCTATTCGGTTTGCTGGCGGTGGAGCTGGCGGTCGACCTGGCATCGAAGAATGCGGAGCTGACGAGAATTCTTGCGGCGGTATTCTTTCTCGTGTCCTTCTTCTTCGTCTACCGCTCGTTCTACGGCATGCGCATCAAGGACTAACTGGCCGGGCGTTGCCTTTGAATTTTCGGGTGCCCCATCCTCGGTTTTTGAGGGTGGGGCCTTTTCTTTGCGCTCGCGAAATCTACGAACCCACGCCATCGCGCCCGGGCGCCTGCGCCTCGACCCACAAACTATCCGCGAGACTCACCAGCGGCGGCATCGCGTCCGCGATTCTTTTTCCCGCATGCGAAGCCAGCACGACTAATTGCGCGCCCGGCGAAAGCAAATCCAAATCCGAAAGCTGGGGATCCTGGCTGAAGAATCCATCGGCGCGCAAACGCAAATCGCGCAGTCCGGCCTCTTCGATGGCCGCGCGGATTCCGCCGCGCGTCCAATAACGCATCTCGAAGGTACCAGGCGCCGCATCGCGAAATCCGCGCTTCGCCTGCCGCACGATACTGTACAGGCCGTAGGCATTCGGCAGCTGGACGAGACACACGCCTCCCGGCTTCAGCACGCGGGCCACTTCGCCGAAAAAGCGCATCACCTTCAGCCGGTCGATGTGCTGCAACACGCTGTAAGAAAACAGCGCATCCACGGAGCCCGTCGCAAACGGCAGCGCCTCAATGTCGCCGCATACCTGCGCGGTTTCGACGCCGAGCTCGCGCGACACTCGCTTCGCCGCCGCCAGTGCATCGATGTGCACGTCCAAGCCAACCGGAAAGTATCCGGCCCGAGCTGCCGCCACGCTCCACCGCCCCCAACTGCAGCCGACGTCAACCACGATCTTGCCGGCCGGGAACGCGGAGGCCAGTGGCCACTGAGGAATCGGATAGCGCGTCAGCCTGCCCCGCGCTCTCCGGTAGAGATTCCCGTTCGTGTTCACGAGCCAATCGTTCACGAACGGATCGACGGTTCCATCGCGGCCAGACTCGCTCGCGACAGCTTCCATATTGTTCGGCGTCGCCTCGCGCCGCACCGCATCCGTGAAAATCGGAATCCCGCCTTCGACTTGGAAAATGTGCCCGCGCTCGCAGACCAGCGTTTCGCCTTGCGCTCGAAGAGTGCCGCGATCCAAAGGACAACCGAGGATTGCCGTGAGCTGTTCGTGGATCAAGTCAAGTCTCGGAGTCTTGCTCTCGCAGTCATTCTACGTGATCTTGCAATCCTCGTTGCGCGACCTTTCGGGTTCGCCGAGGGGGTAAGTAGGCCCCCGGGGAGCCTCGAAAGACCGGATAGCAACAACCCCTTGATTATGAGTCGATTAGAGGTATATTCGAAACATGTTCCAAGGACGCCTACCGTTCGATCTGCGATTGTTCCTATCGCCCGATGAACTATACGACCAAATTGATCGCGATAATGTCAGCCAGTTTCTAGAGGATCGTCGGCTGGAGCGAAAGCCATCGAACATTCACCCCAAGGAGCTTTCGGAGTACTTTTCGATGTGGGCCAACACCGTGCCCGACGGCGGCCTAATGATCGTGGGCATCGCGAACGACGGGGTGGTTGGGGGCGTCACATCTCTCGGGCAACAGCGGATTAACGATCTGGAAAAAACGGGAGCCGACTATTGCCCGGATGCCAGATATAAGAGCAAACGGGTGCAGGTCATCGTGTCTGGTCGAGAGGACTGCATTCTGCTTTTCCGTATTTTTTATCGGGCTGACAAGGTCGTCAAAACGACGTCCGGTCACGCTTATGTGCGCATAGGCGATTCGAAACGCAAGCTGAACCAGCCAGAAATAACGGAGATGGAGGTTAACAAGGGGCAAGTTGATTTCGAGCGGGAACCGGTAAACCTAAAATACCCCGATGATTTCGATGCAGAGCTAATCGATCAGTTCGCGAGTGGCGTCGTTCTTAAGAAAGGGCTCGAAGGTGAGCACGCCCCGACCGAAATATTGGAGCAGCGCCGCTTGGGAAAAAAGACTGGCGGCAAATTCATTCCCAATAACGCTTGCGCCTTGCTCTTCGCCCGGGATCCCGTGGCTGTGTTTCCTGGCTGCAAAGTTCGGTTTTTGCGATTTGAGGGAGAGCAGGAACGCACCGGCGAGAAGTTTAATGCCGTGCGGGACGAATGGGTCGAAGGGCCCGTCCCTCAACTCATCCTACGCGCTGAGCAGATACTCGACTCACAACTGAGAACGTTCTCTCGACTAGGTCCAGATAACAAATTTTACACAGCGCCCGAGTATCCGAAGCCAGCTTGGTACGAAGCTCTCGTAAATGCGGTGTGTCATCGCTCCTACGTCCTGAGAAACATGAGCATCGCAGTTAAGATGTTCGACGACCGTCTCGTCATAGAGAGTCCAGGCGGTTTTCCGCCTTTCGTGACGCCGGAAAACATTTATGATGTCCACCACCCGAGGAACCCTCACCTGATGGACGCCATGTACTACCTAGAGTTCGTGAAGGCAGCCAATGAGGGCACCCGGAGAATCCGTGACACCATGGCCCAAATGAGCCTGCCGAAACCGGAGTTTCAGCAAAAGCAATTTGAAGACGCGATGGTTAGATTGACCTTGCGCAACAACATAAAACAGCGTCGAGTCTGGGTTGACCGTGATGCCAGTCAGCTAATTGGAGCCACGATCATGCGGGGGCTAAACGAAAACCAGAGACGCGCGATTAATTTTGTTGCCGAGCACGGGTCGATTGGCGTCAGCCAATTGCAGAGGTTGACCGGCTTGAGCTGGCCCGCCTGCAAAAAAATACTTAAAGTACTAACGGACAAGGGGATACTCGAGCACAGGGTGAGAGCTGCTCTCGACCGGGACCCGAAAGCACGCTTTTTTCTAAAGGCCCCGAAATAACCAGAACGATCAGGTCCCGCTATTCACTTCCGCCTACTAAGACCTAATTACTCCGAGGAACTGCCGCGGATCGTTCTCGAATCCGGGGAAAACCATTTTCATGTCGCGGTCGCCCATATGCTTCAGCATGATCTCGCTGAGGACGCTGCGATAATCCGTGGTGACGGCGAGGTCGCGATCCTGGTAAAGCTGCCCGTCGTTCATCCCGGGCCAGCGCGTATAGACTTTTCCGCCCTTCACGTCGCCGCCCATCACAAACATGCAATTCGCGTGTCCGTGGTCGGTGCCGCGGTTGCCATTCTCATGCGCCGTGCGCCCGAATTCCGACATGCTGACGAACACCACATCGCCCATCCGATCGCCCATGTCCTGATGGAACGCAGCGATCCCCTGCCCCAGATCGCGCAGCAGATTCGAGAGCTGGCCCTGCACGCCACCCTCGTTGACGTGATGATCCCAGCCGCCGCTATCGAGGAACGCGACCTCGAGCCCCACGTCCGCCTTGAAGAGCTCGGCGATTTCCATCAGGCTTTTGCCGAAGCGGCTCGGGGGATATTGCGCGCCATTTTCCGGCTGATACGCGTCGGGATTGATTTTCTTGAGCTGGTCGATGGCCTCGAACGTTTCCGTGCCCACGCCGCGCAGCGCCTGATCCACCGTCTGCGCGTACATCGCCTCGAAGCCGCCCTCCACCGTCTGCTGCGGGCCATACATCCTGAACTGCTTGAGATCCGGGATCGCCACGGCTGGCGCGCTGCCTGAGAGCGTGCGCGGCAGATACGGCCCGAATGCGACCGCGCGGAATGGCGACGCATTTTCTTCCGGCATCGACTGCATCGCGCGATTCAGCCATCCGTCTTCAGTGGCTTTCACGCCGGGCGTGCCGGATTCCATGAAATCCTGCGCGTCGAAATGCGAGCGCGTGGGATCCGGCGAGCCGACGGCCTGCACAATCGCGAGCTGCCCATTCTGAAAGAGTGGTTGCAGCGGCTGCAGGCTCGGATGCAACCCGAAAAAGCCGTCGAGATCGAGCGCCGCGTCGAGGCTCCCGCTTTGCGGCTGAGGAATCGCGATCGTCGGGCGCAAGCGGTAGTAGTTCGGCTCGGCAAACGGCACCACCACATTCAGCCCGTCCATCGCACCGCGCTGAAAGAGGACGACCATCTTCTTCTTGTTCGGCGACACGCTCTCCGCCACCGCGCGCTGCAAGAATGCCGGCAACGACGCCATGCCGAGCATCGCGATCCCGCCGTTCTTTATGAAATACCGCCGCGAAATATTCATGGCCGCTCTCCGTCCCTGCTTCCCTGCTTCCCTCTTCTCTGCGTCTCTACTTCCTGCATTATCGCCGCTGGAATTCCGGCGTCCCGAGCACCAGCCCCGAAAGCAGCCCCTCGTTCACCTGCTTGACGGGATCATCGAGCCGCGCCTGCAAAATCTGTGGATCATTCAATCGCGCCTCAAGCGTCTGCATCGTGGTCGGCGCCACCTGCCCGTCGAGGAAAAGGTCGGTGGCGCGCTCGAGCGCCATTTTCGGGTCCTTCGACGCATCCTCGCCAAACATGTCGGGCAAATCGACGTTCGCGCCCGCCATATGATTCGTCGCGAACCCCAGCGCGAAATTCAGCCGGTTCAACAGCGCGCCGGTATTCACCCACGTCGACGCCTTGTCCGAATATCCGGTTGGCGGCTGGCACAAAAACAGGGGCTCGCCCATCCGCCCGACCCACACGGCCAGCGGCAGCGACACGCTCACATCCGCATCCAGCGCACGCGCCGTGCTCGCTACCAGTTCAAACGGCGTCTTCACCTTCGCGCGGTACGCTTCCTTCGACCAGAATTGCGGCGAATAGATCATCGTTTTGAGCACCGCGCGGATATCGCCGCCGCTCGATTCGTAGCTTTTCGTCATCCGCTCGACAAGCGCCGGCGGCGGCGTATCCGACACGAAATGGCGCGCGAGTTCGGTCGAGATGAATTTCGCCGTGTGCGGATCGTTCGCCAGCATCGCGAGCGCCTCTTCGCCGTCCTTCTCGCCGCCATCATCGAACGTGTGACCCATCACGACTTTCTTGCCCTCGGCGTGAAATTCCGGCCTGAAAACGAATTCCGGATCGCGGCGCGGCTCGCGCACGGTCCAACCGGTGAGGCATTCGGCCATTTCGATTACGTCCTGCTGCGTGTAGCCCGCATCCACGCCCACCGTGTGCAGCTCCATCACTTCGCGCCCGTAATTTTCGTTGAGCCCGCGATCTTCCTGCTGCTTCTTGCGCTGGGCGATCTGCGCGTCTTCGGTTCCCTGCATCTGCGGCGCACCGAACGGCCGGAAACCGCCGCCGAACGCGCCCTGAAATCTCGCGCGCCGCTCCGCGATCTCCTGCTGGTGCTCCTTGAATGCGGCCGGATCGACGCTCAGCCAGTTATCCAGGAAGAAAAGCATCGCGGGGCTTTTCGCCGTCGCCGTCAGCAAATCCTGAAACTTTCCCATCGTGTGCGGCCGGATCGTATCGCGCACGTACGACGTCAGCATCCACCGGTCCGTGCCCTTCCCGGCAAACACGTTGAAGTGGTTGAACCAGAAATCCTCCATCACTGCTTCGAGTTGCCGGTTGCTATAAACCGCGCGATCGACCTTGGCCATCGAAAGCTCGGCAATGATGCGGCCCGGCCCCTGAATCTTCGCCAACGCTTCGAGCCCCTTGTCGACGTTGCCGTTGGCCATTTCCGCCAGGGCTGCCATCGCGTCGCGGCGCTTTTCCTGCATCTGCTGCTTGTATTCTTCCTTGTAGTCCTGCTTGGTTTCGCCGGCTTGCTTCGCGGCCAACGCAAGGGGCGGAAATTGCTCGAGTAGCTGCTGCGACGACATCGCGAGCGTCGGATACTTCTCAAGGCGCTGATCGAGCGCCGAATCGTCGATCGAATCCGGATCGAGCTGCTGATCGATCCATTTCTCGAGGCCCATCTGCTCCACGCGCGCCACGTCGCCCGGCCGCGGTCCGTAGCCGAGCCGGTTCAAAGCATGCAGCGTGGCCTCGTCCTCGGTCAGTTCCGTGATCGGCAGCTTGCCTTTGAATTTCTTGTCGAGTTTCAACGATGCGCTCGAATCGTCTGCCGATTTCGCGTCGTGCTTGCCCGCATTTGCAGGAGCCGCGATCGCGAGAGCGCCCGCCAGCATCGCCGTGAGCGTCGCCAAAAGAAAAGCGCTTCCCGCCGCGTCAAGGCGGCGAGCGCCGCGTGAGGTTCCGTGATTCGGTTTGCCGCGGCCACAACGTGAAGCGCGCGCGGTCCATCGGGCAGGTCGTCGCATTTGCATCCAGTGTAAACCCGGCGAAACGGCAAAAGTTGCGCCGGTATCTCGTTAGTCATCTGGAAGTTTGGGGAATTCGGCGGGCGGGCCAGACAACAGGCTCAGTGCGTCATCGCGTAGACAACGTAATTCACCCCGATGCGAAAGCCGAGATCGGAATAGCGTTCGGGATATTGCGGCCGGTTCGACCATTCCCATGAGTCGCCGATATCGGAATTGAAAGAAATGGCGACCATGATGCGGCCCTTATCGTCGCGGATCGCGTACCAGTGGGCTCCTTTTCCGTCGTCGGGCCCCTGCGGATAGTCCGGCACTTTGTAGCCAAGCCTCAAATGTGCGGCGCCGGGAATCTGGTAGCGCTCGTCGAGATCGTAGATGGTGTGAAATATTGGATCGTTATTCGGAATTTCGGTGATCGGGCGATCTGGAAAAACCATGCGGATTCGCTGCAAAAACATCTGCCACTCATACGCGCCGTGGAAATCGTCGGCCATGAAGAATCCGCCGCGCAGCAAATAGTCGCGCAACACATCCGCCTGATGCTGCGTGAGTCCCCACTCGCCCACCTGCACCGCATAGAGCCACGGCCAGTTGTAGACCTCGCCGCCGTCGTCGAGATTCACGTCTTCTTCCACGGAGCGCGCGTCGATCCGCGTAAGCCTACGCACGGCCGCGGCAAAAGCGCGATCGGCCGCGGGCGCATCCTGCGTCCACAGCGACATGCCCAGCCGCCAGTCGCCGTCGAACCGCCCGCGATAACCGTCGTTCGGCCCCGGCGGATACATCAGCCGCGCGAAGGCCCATTCCCCAGGCTGCCGCCAGTCGGGCAGCAAGGGTATCGACTCGCCGTATTCCACCGTCGGATATTCCTTGAATGGACGCTGGCCATACATCGCGCCTACGACGACAAGCGCGCAGCAGAGGGGCAAGAGAATTCTGGTCAGGCCTCGGTGGGAGTGTTTCATACCTACAGCTCGGCCGGCTGCCTGGGAGACATGCTGCGCGCCCGCCGTATGTGGATCCATCGGGCGCTGCCCGCCGCGCGAAAGGCATCGAGCGTCCAGAAATCCTGCGCTTCATCATGCCGCAAAACGTAATAGTTGCCGTCGGTGGCAAGAACGCGGAAATAGGTGGCATCGGGCGAATACCATCGCCCGTCGAGCTCCTGCACATCGAATGCGCGCCCGCGCAGGACGAAGCGCAGCGGCCGCTCCTCCGCGCGATACCCCGAGTAGCACTCTACGTGAATGTCGCTCATCGCGCGCTCCCTTCGCGGGAACCTGGCCCGCCGCGGCGCCGTGCGCTAGTGAAACGTGAGCGTCTTCACGCGCCCCGGCGTCGCCGCCGCTCGCGCCTCTGCCAGCTCCTCGCGCGTCTCGGCATTATATGCCGCCCCCAGCAGGACGATCATCGCCGTCAGAAACATCCACAGCAGCAGGCCGATCGCCGCCGCCAGTCCCCGGTACATCGCGTCGTACGGCATCTTTCGCACGTACCATCCGAAAATGAAGTTTGCCGCCCACCATAGGATCGTAGCAACGAGCGCCCCGGGCAACAAATCCCGCGTTCCCCTGTGCCCCGGACGCCCCAGCCGATAGAGCACCACCAGCACTCCCATCGCCAGCACCAATACGACGAGCCCCGAAAGGGTTATTTCGAGCTCGCGGGTCATATAAACCGAGCGCGTGCGAACCATCAGCCACGCGCGCGTCTGCTTGCCAAACACCGTCAGGATCACCACCGCCAGCATCGGCACGATCGTAAGGCACAGCATCGCCAGAGCCCGCGCCTGCCGCCGCCAGTAGCCCGGCCGCAGCAGATCTCCGTCAATCACCCGAAATCCTTCCATGTAACCGATCATCACCTGCATGCCGGTGATCATCGTGCCGCCCATGCCCAGCACCATCCACTTCCACGTGTGCACGGTTTTGCGAACGAAGTAAGCGGACACCACGCCCGCGCTTCCCGGCGGAAGGATCAGGCTCAGATGATTCGGTATCTCCTGCAGCGCGTCGTGAAACAGCCGCGTGCCGCCCAGTAAGCCAAGCGTGAAAAGCAGCAAGGGGAAAAACGCGAGGAACATGTTGAACGCGATGGCCTGGCTCAGCGTCACGCAATCCGGGAAAATCCGACCCAACGCCCCCACAAGCTTCCTCAGTGTGGCTTCCATTGGCCCGGAATTATACGGGAACTCCGCCGATTCGCGTCTCTTTTCGCGTGTCGCATCGTCCCGATCGCTCCGACTCCGGTTGGTAGGTGGAAGCGCGAGCCTTCAGAGTCCATGTGCAAGCGGAGGTCGACCTCGTGGACTGCGGGAGCTCGCTCCCGCGGATTGCCGCCCGGGCTTGCCCGGGCGTGCTCCCGCACGCGCCCCATACGCCGTTGGCGGAAGCGCGAGGCTTTCAGCCCCGAGCGCCCTTGCCGCCGCTGATGTCACCCTGTAAACTTCGATTCGAGCCGAATCCGATCCCGAGGGAGTTTCCCGCGTGACGACGCAGCCCAAAGCAACCGCCAGCCGCAGCGAGGAGGCCATCCGCAAGCACAAGGAATTTCTCTGGCCGGCCGTCGCCAACTATTACCAGCATCCGCTCGTTGCCGATCGCGCCTCGATGCAATATCTCTGGGATGTCGAAGGCAACAAATACCTCGATTTCTTCGGCGGCATCGTCACCGTCGGCGTCGGCCATTGCAATCCCAAGGTCACATCGAAGATCAAAGCGCAGGTCGACAAGCTGCAGCACACCTCGACGCTTTTCCCCAACGAAGCCATCGTCGCGCTCGCCGAAAAGCTCGCCGAGATCACGCCCGGCAAGTTGCAGAAGAGTTTCTTTACCAGCTCCGGTACCGAGGCCAACGAAGCTGCGATCCTGCTCGCGCGCATGGCCGGCCCGAGTTACGACATCATCGCTCTGCGCCACGCCTATTCGGGATCGTCCGCGCTCGCAAAAGGCCTCACCGCCCACGCGGCCTATCGCAAATCCGGCGTGATCGGTGTCGGCGTCTCTCACGCCGTGAGCCCGTATTGCTACCGCTGCCCGCTGCACCTGAAATATCCCGATTGCGGCGTCGCGTGCGCCAATGATGTCGAAGACCTGATCCAGACCGGCACCAGCGGCTCGATCGCCGCCTTCATCGCGGAGCCGATTCAAGGCGTCGGGGGATTCATCACGCCGCCGCCCGAATATTTCAAGATCGTCTACCGCATCGTGAAAAATTACGGCGGCCTCTTCATTTCCGACGAAGTGCAGACCGGCTTCGGCCGCACCGGCAAGAAATGGTTCGGCATCGAGCAGTGGGAAGTGACGCCCGACATCATCACGTGCGCAAAAAGCATGGGCAACGGCGTGCCCGTTGGCGCGACGATCACCACGTCCGAGCTCGCCGGCAAATTCCAGGGCCTCACGATTTCGACCTTCGGCGGCAATCCGGTCACGTCCGTCGCCGCCCGCGCCGTGATCGAAGTGATCGAGGAAGAAAATCTGCGGGAGAATACGCACGTCGTCGGCGGCTATCTTCGCCAGCAGCTCGAAGCGCTTCAGGCGAAATACCCGCTCATCGGCGACGTACGCGGCATGGGCATGATGCAGGCGCTCGAACTCGTCCGCGACCGCGCGACGAAAGAGCCCGCGCCCGCCGAGACCAATCAGCTTCTCGAGCGCGCCCGCGCCAACGGCCTGCTGATCGGGAAGGGCGGCCTGCACGGCAACGTGATCCGCCTCGCGCCCCCGATGAACATCTCGAAGGCCGACGTCGATGAAGGCATCCGCCTCCTCGACAAATCCTTCGCCGAAATTAAAGCTTGAGCGATCGGCTGATTATTCAAGCGTTCTGGCGTTGAAACTCGCGAGATCGTCGTCTTCGACAATGAAGCTGACCTCGATCGGCTTGCAGCATACTTCGCAGTCTTCGATGTAGGTTTGTCGCCCGACGGACAAATCCAGCACCATCGAAATCTCTTCGCCGCAATAGGGGCATGGGAATTGGTGTTCCATGGCGCGACGGCGCATCGCGCAACGCGCGCCGGTCGGTTCGAGGCAAGCGCAAAAAAAAACAGTTCGCGCTAGCGCAGGGCCTTCTGCAATTTTTTCGTCGTCCTCTGCAACTGCTTCTTCAGCGCTTCCACCTGCTTCGAAATCGCGGCAAGCTCCTTCTTCGCCACCGCTCCTGCTTTCACCACCTTGTGCGCCGTGCGGTCCGCCTTCCCCACAACCGATCCGATTTTCACCGCCGCCTGCGTGAGCCTGCTGTTTTTCGCCATTCGCTTCCTCCGTTAATTCCAGCCTGCGCGCAGTGTATCACCGCCGCATTCATCGCCCAACGAAATCAATCTTGCGCCGCAGTCACGGTCGGCGAACTCCACTTGCTCCAAACCGGTGGCTCGGCTACATGCAGCTTCACGATGCGATAGATCAGGTAAAGCGCCGCCGCCAGGCAAACCACCACAGCCACAATCGACGCTTCCGGCCCGAACTCCCCGCCCGTGAGAATTCGCGGGCCGCGGAGCGAGCCTCGAATCACGCCGGAAGCCATCGCGTTACCGGAAAGCGTCATGCCGAAGATCGAGCCCTCGGTAAAATTCCACGCGAAGTGCAGTCCGATCGGCAGCCACAATCGCGTCGTCGCCGCGTACGCCGCGCCCAATAGCACTCCCGCTTCGAGCGCAATCGCCGCCGCGCTCCATGCGGTCGCACCATGATTCGCCAGGTGCGCGAATCCGAAAAACGCCGCCGTGATCGCCAACGCGCCCCAGGTTCCCAGCAGCTTGGCGATCAGCCGAAATAGCAGCCCGCGGAAAAGAATTTCTTCGGTGATGCCGCCAAGCAGTGCGGGGACAAATCCTCCGCCGAGATGGTCGAGCCCGCCCCATTCCGAGAGATGGTAAACGCCGCAGGCCCAAAGAATCGCCATCGTCAGTGAAAACAGCCCCAGCCCGCCGAGCACTCCGATCCCAAGTTCGGGCAACGCATGGCCCATGGCCAACTCCGCCGGCGTCCGCCGTTCGATCCATTTGCACGCAGCGAGATAGGCCCCGACGCAGACGACAATCGCGACCGGCACAAATCCCGCTCGAAAGTGTTTTTGAAGCCACAGCTCCGCACACGCCACCAAGGTGGCGACGACCAGGAAACTAATCAAAATGAGTCCCGCTTCCTTCCAGCGCTTCCGCAAGGCAGCTCCCTATCATCGATTAGAAGTTGTCGATTGGCCGATTGGATATACGATGAGAGCCTTGCAGAAGTTCCGCGCGAAGGAAAGCTCGAATTTATGGCCAGCGACAACTACCTTGTCGGCAGCTCGACCTCCGTGCTTTCCATTTCCGATCTCCGCGTGGGTTTTTGGCCCTTGCTTGCGACGATCGGGCTCGGCTTTGCCGTTCTGCTGCCGAGCGGACTGGCCAACGCGTGGGCACTCCATCTCATCGGCGCGCAGCGCGCGGCGGCTATGCCCTGGATCGCGATCTACATCAACCACGTCGCGATGCTGGTCGTCGCGCTCGCGATCATCGCTCTGCTCGGCAACGGCCGTTTCGCGGACTACGGTCTGCGTTGGCCGAAGAAAAAAACCTACGTGGCGGCTGCCCTCACGTGGGGCTTGCTGTCTGGAATCTGGATGACGCTCGTCGATTATTTTCCTCAGATCACGGCTCACGTGCCGCCCGAAAAGCTGCCGCTGACCGCCCTGAATATTTTCGGCTGGCTCACCTTCGAGGGATTGTTCGTGGGCTTCGCCGAGGAGATTCCGTTCCGCGGCCTGCTACAGACATTTCTCATGAAGCGAACGTCCGGCCGCGTCCGATTCCTGAAATACGACATGCACGTGGCTGGAGTGATCCTGGCGCTCTTGTTTGCGCTGGCGCACGCGTCAAATTTCTGGACACGCCCTTTTTGGGCCGCGCTCGGCCAGCAGACCTACGCCTTCGGTCTCGGTATTCTCTACGCCTATTGGTATGAAAAATCCGGCAGCCTGCTCGCGCCGATCGTCGGGCACAACCTGGGTGACGTCGTCGAGTACGTCCTGATTTTCCTAATGGCGTGGCGCTGGCACTGAGCCTCATCGACAGCCTCACCCAGAGCTGTTCTCGATCCGCGCGCCGCCGATGAAGCCTCGCCTTCTTAGCCGCGGCGAGCCGCGGCCCCAAATTCACCCGCACTGATGTATTCTGCTAGTGAGTGAAAGCGCAAAAGAGAAACCGTCGCAGGTTGGGGCTCCAGTTCCTCGCCGCCGTCGGCGTGTGCCTGGCCGCAAGCTTGTTTTCGGCGGGGATCGCGGGCGCGGCCGGCGACTCCGACCGCATTCATTGGAAGCAGGTCGACGAATCCGAGATTAAGCTCGACGGCAAGCCGCCCCTCGCCGCGAACGTCTACTTGCCGGATAAGAAGAGCAAAAAGAAAGATCTCGTCCTGATTCTGCTGGGGCACCGCTACCTGATGCTCGATACGAAATCGCGGTTCGTCTACGCGGTATTTCTCAGCGACATCACCAAAGACGGCAGCGACATCGAAACCGGCGATCTCGCGCAGCCGTCTCGAATTGTTCCAAGCACGGATTGGACGTCGCACGACGTGGGCCCCGCGCAGCTAATCAAATTGACGCTCGGCGATTACGATCGCGTCCTCGAAGTGGAGTTGCCGCACCCGGTCGACCTTCGCGGCCTTTACACCTTCTGATCCGAGCGGCCGGCGTAGGGGCGGAACAAAAAGCCGTCGCCGTCCGGGCGATCCATTATCGATAGGAAGATCGCCCAGTTAGTCTTGGTTAGCCTTCGTTTGCCGAAGTGACTGGCGCCGGCGCATTTTCCGGCCGCAGACTGCGGTAGACCATCCACCCCGTCGTCGCCAGCATCCCGATCCATCCAAGCACGCGCACGGCCATGGCGATCTGCGTATCGTGCTGCAGCAGGCCGAGCTTGCCGAAGAGATAGTTCCAGTCGTGAATCACGTAGTCGGCATCGCCCACCGTGAGGAGCGGCAATTGCTGCGCCCGGGCATCGGCCATATACGTCGCCACCGGAAGAAGCTGCTCGAAATAGAAAAACAGGCAGAATGCCGCGCCCTGCACCTGCCGCTGAAAAATAAAATACGTCGCGAGCATCAAGGGCACGCCCAGCTGCAGTATCGTTCCGCCCGCGATTGCAAGAAATTCTCCGCAAAAGCGGAAGAGCAAATGCCCGCCCTCGTGGATCGGTATGAACACAAGATCGATCATCAGGAAAGGACCGCTGCCCCGCGCTTCCTGGATCAGGAAAAGGACGTAGAAAACAGCCGCAACGATCAAAATGGGGCGCGGCACGGGCTTCCAATCCTCCTCGAGTGTTTCGAGAAAAGGCAGGCGTTCCGTCCACTCTTCCGGCAGGCGCATGCGGATGTCGGCTCCCAAGTCGCGCAGAGGATCGATTGCGATTTCCGGCGTCGAGATGAACCTAGTCTAGCATTCGGAAATCAGCGCACGGCCGCGCGCTTTGAGCGATGCGTCCTGGAATACAACGCTGCAACTACGGGTGGGAAACGCCGGAAACCCAGGGAATGCCGAGGAGGCCGTCCTTCACCTGGATGCTGACGAGATCGCCGCGGTTGAAGCTGTCGAAATCCTCGCGCGATACGGCGATACGCTCGAAGCGATGCCCGTCGCGCCAGGAGGTGACGATCAGGCGCCGGCTGGCCACCGGGCCCGGCATCGAGAATTTGCTCACCACCTGCTCCTGCACGATCTGCGGCGGGCCGTGGTCGAAAGCGCCGTTCGCAAGCAGCATCACGGAAAGCACCCACGGCACGGGAATCAGCCCGTAATAGATGCGCTTGAGCGGTTCCACTTCGCTGTGTTTCAGGGCGCGCCGTTCCACCCAAATGGCGAGGCCCAGCGTCAGAAAAAAGAGAACCCCGATGAAAATCAGTATCCCGTCGAGTTCCAGCGAGGGGTAGCGCTCGCTGGCCACCACGAAGGCCAGCGACCCAAGGACGAAGATCGCCGTGCGGTTGAGCAGCCGTTTGCGCAGCGAAAATTCCGCGGCCGACGGGCTTAGGCCGCACGCGTCGCACACTTCCCCCGCGCGCTCGGCGCCGCAATTCAGGCAGCGCGTCATTGAATTGGGCGGACGCTCGAAGGCTGCTGATCGAGGCATACCATGTTCTCGGTTCTGCCGTTTGAAAGCAGCTCGCAATCGATTTCCTGCGCGCTGCGCACGGCCTGATCGTGGTTTGCTCCGGCGGCGGTGGCGCAATGCGTCGCGCCTTTGAAGTTCATGCAGACTTCGTAGCGCGTTCGCGTCTCCTGATACGACGAATAGACCAGCACGCCGATGAACGCCAGCGCCGCAATGCCAATGATCCAGCTAATGTGTTTCGATTTTTTCGCCATTCACCCTCAGACAGGCCACTACGTTTGACACCGCTAACGGTCAGACGGTTCCCCTCCGCCGGCCCGCCGCTTGACCTCGTCCGCGATCTGCTTTCTACGATGCGGCGTAAGCCCTTCGAGCGCCGAGATATCCTTCAAGTCGCGCAGTGTGAGATCGTGAAGAAACCGGAGCACGCACGCCGGCGGCGTGTGCGGGTTGCGCACCAGCGCCGCGCGGACATTGTACTGCCGCGACCATTTGGCGTCTTGCGCAATCGCGACCACCACGCGCTCGGGGACGCCCGCCTTCGCCACTACCTTCAGGATCTGGCTCTCGGTGAGAAACGGGTTTGCCAGCGCGAGCTTCACGGCCTGCGGGTGCCCTTCGGCGAGCAGCGCGCCCGCAACCCGCGATGGACCGCGGCGCGCCAACGTCAATTTCTGCCCCACGGGGATATGCGGCACGCGCGCGATGATGATTTCCTCCGCCACGCGCTTGATGTCCGCCGGCGTCGACGGCAGCAGGCTGACCCTGACGAGATCGAAGAGGTAGAGCTGCCGCGCCACCGCGAGGGCGATCCGCTTGGGTGTGCGCGGATGCCGCGCCAGTCCCAGGCGGATCTGTTCGCTGGCCGCCCACTTCCCTTCGGCCCCGATCGCTCCCAGCACGTTGGCCGGCAGGTCGAGGCGCTCGAGCAGCCGCGTCACATGCGTCTCATCGAGCTTGGGATTTTCGAGCAGCGCGAGCAGCACGTCTTCGCCCGCTTCGTGGATCAGGGACTTGAGTTCGTCCCCGGAAGCTGTGCGCACAAATTCAGCGCGCGTTTCGGTATCAGGCGGCATTGCCTTTGGCCCGCACCAGCTGGAGCGCCATGCGAGCGGCAGCCTCCGCGGGAGAAATTGCGACCGGCACGAGGCGGACGCGGCCGAGCGAGCGGCTCAATTCCGCGTCGATCGCCGCATCGAAATGTTTCGAGCGTCCGTAGACGCCACCCACTTTCGCTACGGGAATTTCGCGATTGCGCCATCCCAGCTGATCGACCACGCAGGCCGCAAGATTCGCGAGCGAAAGCGCGGCCGAAGAGAGAATCGCGCGCGCCACTTCGTCGCCACGCTCGGCAAGCTCGGCCACCAGCGGAAACGTTTTAGGGAACACGTCATCCGCGTTCTTTGAAACTTGATCGAGCAGCGAGTCCCAGTCGTGGGCCTGGTGCCATTTGAAGAGTCGCTTTGAAAGACCCGTCTCGGGGCCGCGCGACTCTTCCGCCTCCACTACGGCTTTGAATGCGCGTCTGCCGATGTCGAATGCGCTTCCTTCGTCGCTGAACCACGGACCGCGCCCGCCGGCGCGCGCCGTCTTGCCATTCTCGCCCCGCCCAAACGCAGCGGAGCCGGTGCCGGCAAGGAGAATGATTCCATCGGCCGAGCCGAATGCCGCTTCGAGCGCAATTTCCAGGTCCGTCGTTACGCGAATTTCCGCATTCGGATAGGCTTTCTTGAAGAACGTGGTCGCCTGGCGCACGACCCCCGAGCGGCCCGCGCCCCCCAGCCCGGCGCAAACTCCCCGAATGTGGCCGGCGCTGAGCTTCTGCCGGCCGAGGACTACGTCGGCTGCCTCGCTAAGCGCGAACCACGCCCTTGTATAGCCGGCGCGCAGAGGATTCGACGGCCCGCCCAGGGACCGGCCCAGCACACGCCCCTCCGCATCGGTCAGGATGCATTCGGTTTTCGTGCCGCCGCCATCGAACCCGAGGAAGTATCTAGCGTCTGAAGCAGCAATCTTATGTGGCATCGAACCCTTTCCCTGGCGGCGAGAAGCAACGTACCTGGCAGGCCTACCCGAAGCAATGAATCCCCGACATACGATTTTACACGCCCCGGAGGCCCATCGAAACCCGTTTCGCGGTGAATCGGTATCCCACTGTATTACCGGGACTTACATACCATAAGCCGGACGCACGCTCTATACCAGCGCCGTAGAACCGCCCGGAATTTCGCCTGCAAAAAGCTCGGGATGAAACAGGTGCGCCAGCAGCGCGACGCCATCCGCAAGCCGCGGCCCCGGACGCGAAAAATAGCTGTTCGCATCGACCGCAAACACGCGGCGTTCCTTCACGGCAGGCAGGGCTTCGGCGCCGCGCGGAAGCTGGCTGAGCCGGAATTCCGCCGACACGCGCCCGGTGCCGTAGCCGCACGGCATGATCACGATCACGTCGGGACGCGAATTCAGAATCTCCGCACCTGAGACTTTGTACGATGGCTGGCGCAGCTTGCCGAGCACGTCTTCCCCGCCCGCTTTCCAGACCATCTCGGGTATCCAATGCCCGCCCACAAAATACGGATCGAGCCATTCGAGGCACAGGACGCGCGGCCGCGACACTGCACGCGCGGAAACGCTTTCGATCGCGGCGACGCGTTGCTCGAGCGACGCCGCCAGCGCTTCGGCCTCGCCACGATGGCCGGTCGCGTCTCCCACGCGGCGAATGTCGTCCCAAACTTCCGCGAGCGAGCGCGGCGTCAATGAGAGCACTTGGGGCGGCTGCGGAAATCGGGTGAGCGCGGTCGCCAGATCGTCGGGCGAGGCGGCGCAGACGTGGCACAAGTCCTGCGTGAGAATCAGGTCGGGCGAAAGCGAACTGAGCAATTCGGCGTCGACTGCGTAGATGCTCTCGCCCCGCGCGATGATCTCGCTCACCTTGCGGTCGATTTCTGCGGGAGAGCCCTGCGGATCGACGCGCGGCCGGATCAGCGCAGGCTTCGTCGCGGCATCCGCCGGAAAGTCGCATTCATGCGTGACGCCGAGCACGGAATCGCCCAACCCAATCGCATAGAGAATTTCGGTCGCGGACGGCAGCAGCGAACAGATACGCATGAAAGCTCGCCTCGGTCCGCGCCAGTCTATCACTCTCGCCGACGCGCGGATTGAAACACGCCGGGAACGAAACATTCGCGAGAGCGCTAATTGTGCCCCTTGGAAGCGTATGCTATACAAAAATCGGGACATCCGTGAAAAGCGACCCGCAAAAACGCGCCAAAATCGGCCATTTAACGGGGTTTAAGCGATTTTACGGCGCCATTTTCCGCCATTCTTGACCATGAAATCCAGCAAAGCGAAGCGCCGAAAACTTGGCAAACAGAGAAGCGCGGGCACATCTCACGCGCCGTGGGTCGAGAAAACGCTTCGGAAAATGACGCTGCGCGAGAAATTGGGCCAGATGCTGATGGTTCCTTTTTTCGGCGGCTTCGCATCGACCGAAAGCCCCGAGTATTGCGAGGTGATTCGGCATATCGAAGAAAATCGAGTGGGTGGGCTGATCCTCGCCACCGCGCGCGGGCCGTTGGGAATCCGGCGAAGCCAGGTTTACCCGACGGCCGAAATCGCCAATGAACTGCAGGCGCGTGCGCGGATTCCGCTATTGATCGGCGCGGACTTCGAGTCGGGAACGCGGATGCGGCTCGAGGAAGGCACGGCATTTCCATCGGCCATGGCGATTGCCGCGAGCGGTGAGCCGAAATTCGCATACGCTGCCGGCAAATTCACGGCGATCGAGGCGCGCGCCGCGGGCGTGCACTGGATTTTCGCGCCCGACGCGGATATCAACAACAATCCGGATAATCCGATCATCAACGTGCGGTCGTTTGGCGAAAGCGCCGAGGAAGTGGCGCGGTACGTCGCGGAGTTCGTGCGCGGCGTGCAGGAAAACGGCGCGCTGGCGACGGCGAAGCACTTCCCCGGGCATGGCAATGTGAGCGTCGATTCACACCTCGCTCTGGCGGCCGTGCCGGGCAGCCGCAAAGAAATCGAAGAAAACGAGCTCGTGCCATTTAGAGCGGCGATTCGCGCGGGCGTGAGCGCGATCATGCCCGGGCATCTCGCCGTTCCTGCGCTCGAACCGGATCCCAATATTCCCGCGACCGTTTCGCCCAAAATATTGACGGGCGTGCTGCGCAGCGCGATGAAGTTTCGCGGGCTGATCGTTACGGATGCGATGGAAATGGGCGGAGTCGCGTCGCTCCTCCCGCCGGGCGAGGCGGCGGTGCGCGCTGTGCAAGCCGGCGCAGATGTGCTGCTGATGCCTCCGATTCCGGACGCTGCGATCGCCGCACTGGAAGGGGCGGTTGCGAGCGGCCGAATTTCCCCGGCGCGGATCGACGAATCCGTGCGGCGGATCCTCGCGGCCAAAGCGCGGCTCGGCCTCGATCGCACGAAGCGCATCGATATCGCAAAGCTCGGCGAGACTTTCGGGCGCCCGGAGTTTGAGACCCATGCGCAGGAAATAGCCGACCGCGGCGTGACGCTGCTGCGCGACTCTGCTCGAATGCTTCCGCTCGACGCAACGCGGCCCCTGCGGATCTTGCTGGTGGCGCTATCGGCCGATCCGGACGCATGCCCGGGCGAAACAATCGAACCCGAGATTCGCGCGCGCGTCGATTCGCTTACGGTGTTGCGCGCGGATACGCGGTTCAGAAGCGTCGGCGAGCTGAAACTGCCTCGGCCGGAAACGTACGACGTGGCGATCGGCGCGCTTTTCGTCCGCGTGGCCGATCGCAAGGGCAACGTCGGCTTCCCTGAGGATCAACGTGCGTTTGTGAATCAACTGCTGGCGACAGGCAAGCCGGTTGTGGTCGCGTCATTCGGCAGCCCGTATTTGATCGAGCGCTTTCCGAACGCGAAAACATGGCTCGCAGTGTTTTCGACGAATGGCGTGTCGCAGCGCGCGGCCGCGCGGGCGCTCTTTGGCCAGGCTGCGATCGCGGGGAAGCTTCCAGTGACGGTTCCGGGGACGCTGCGGCGAGGGGACGGGCTTCACACCGATGCGAACCCGATGACTCTTGAGGCCGCGCCGAAGACGGATGCGGACGCGCTCCGGCCTGCGTATACGCTGCTCAATTGTGCCGTGGCCGACGGCGCCTTTCCCGGCGGCGTGCTGGCTGTGGGACTGAACAACCGGCTGGTAGTTCATCCCTTTGGCGTCATGACGCGCGGCGCCAAGACAAAGTGTGTGTCGGCAGAGACGATCTACGATGTGGCCTCGCTCACGAAACCCATTGTGACAACTACCGCCGCGATGATGCTCTTCGAGCGCGGGCAGCTCGATCTTGATGCCCCCGTGGCGCGGTATTTGCCGGAATTTGCGGCGGCGAATGCGGGCGATCCGGATGCGGCGTGGCGCGCGCGCGTCACCGTTCGGATGCTCTTGCGGCACGATTCTGGGCTGCCCGCGCACCGCGAGTTTTTCAAGGATGTGCGGGAAGTGACCCCCGGGGCTAAAGCCCAGAAAAAAAGCACAACGCTTATCGAGGGGCTAAAGCCCCACGCTTCCACCAGCCGGCTGCGCCGAAAACCTTTTGCGGCTGACGCCGCCAGGCGCTACGGCGAGCCTTCCCTGCAAACGGGTGACGCCACTCCCACAATCAATCCGATTGTCGCGCGGGTGATGGCGGAGCCGCTCGTGCGCGAGCCTGCCACGCAGATCGAATATTCCGACCTCGGATTCATCTTGCTCGGCGAAATCATCGAGCGGCTGACCGGCGAATCGCTCGACGAATTCGCGCGGAAGAATATCTTTGTGCCGCTCGGCATGAATTTGTCGATGTTCAATCCACCCCGAAACCTGCGTGCGAGAATCGCGCCTACGCAAAATGACACGACGTACCGCATCCGCCTGTTGCACGGCGAAGTGGACGACGAAAATGCGTGGGCCATGGGCGGCGTGGCCGGGCATGCGGGGCTTTTCTCGACTGCGGGCGATATTGCGATCTTCGCGCAGATGATGTTGAATGGCGGAATCTACGCCCATCGGCGGCTGCTGGCGCGCGCGACGATCGCGCAATTCACGAAGCGGCATGATCTCGGCGATTCGGCGTATGCGCTGGGATGGGATGTGCCCACAGAGCCGTCGTCTTCCGGCGTGTATTTTTCGCCGGAGAGCTACGGCCACCTCGGGTCTACCGGCACATCGCTGTGGATCGACCCCGAGCGAAAGGCGTTCGTGATCCTGCTGACCAATCGCGTTCATCCGACGCGGGCCAACGAAAAGATCAAGCAGGTGCGGCCGGTGCTGCACGACGCCGTGATGAAGGCTCTGGGGGCGGCCTAAAGGCAAACGGAATCGCGAGACGTGCTGTCGTCGAGCGGGCCATGGTATCTGAGTCAATCGCCCCTCCGGGGCTGAGGCTTGGGCGCGGGAGACCCGGCACTCCGCTCCGCTCCGTGCCGGGCTAACTACAATCGCCGCTCCGCGGCTCATCCGCCGTGCCACCGGGCCCGATAACTCCTCGTGCACAATCGGCATCCAAATCTCATCCCCGGCAGAAGAGTGCGTGCGCGCCCCGCTATAATCTTCATAGCGTGATTGGGGCGTGAGGAGCTTTTGAAACCGGCCAGGACAGAGCAGCGCAATCCGCGTTCGCGCGGCCTCGATCGGAAGTCAACGCTCGAAATCCTGCGTGCCCTGAACCGCGAAGACGCGCGTGTGGCTGTGGCCGTGCGGCGCGAATTGCCGAAGATTGCACGGGCCGTGGATGCGATCGCGAAGGCGCTGGGCTCGGGCGGCAGGCTTTTTTACATCGGCGCGGGAACGAGCGGGCGGCTGGCGGTCCTCGACGCGGCGGAATGCCCGCCAACATTCGGGACACCGCCGAAGATGGTGCAGGCAATCATTGCCGGAGGCGCACGGGCGCTGCGGCATGCATCCGAGGGCGCCGAAGATTCAACCACAGGCGGCGCGCGCGATTTGCGACGCGCGGGGCTGACATCAAAGGATGTGGTCGTCGGGCTGGCGGCTAGCGGGACAACGCCGTACGTGCTGGGCGCGCTGGCATTCGCCAAGCGGCGCGGAGCGATGACGGTGAGCGTGACCGCGAATCCACGATCACCGCTGGCACATGCGGCGCAGATCGCAATCGTGCCGGATACCGGCCCCGAAGCGATTTCGGGTTCGACGCGGCTGAAGGCTGGGACGGCGCAGAAGCTGGTTCTGAACCTGCTCTCTACCGCCGCGATGGTGCGGCTTGGCAGGGTCTACGAGAACTGGATGGTTCACGTGGCGCTGACAAATCAGAAGTTACGTCGGCGCGGCGTGAGGATTTTGCAGGAGGCGGCGGGCGTGAGCGCGTCTACCGCCGAACACGCAGTGCGGCAGGCCGGCAACGATCTTGCGGCGGCGCTCGTGATGCTGAAAACGGGCGGCAGCGGGCAGGATGCGCGCAAATGGCTCGCGGCGACCGGCGGAAATGTGCGGCAGGCGCTCAATATCGCGAGAAAGCTGCCGAAGAAGAATATCTAGAGAAACCAACAGGACCAGGGACGAGACATGGATCGACTGGAAATTCACGGCGGCAGGCGGCTCGAAGGCACGGTGCGGATCAGCGGCGCGAAGAATGCGGCGCTGCCGGAGATGGCGGCGGCGCTTCTTACGGCCGAGCCCGTGCACCTGAAGAATATTCCGCACGTGCGCGACATCATCACGATGGCGAAGCTGCTGGCGCACATGCGATGCGTGGTATCGAGCCCCGACATTCCTCCGAGCGAATTCACGTTTCGCGCGGAGACGATTTCGCACGCCGAAGCGCCGTACGAACTGGTGAAGACGATGCGCGCGTCGGTGCTGACGCTGGGGCCGCTGGTGGCGCGATTCGGCTACGCGCGCGTGTCGCTGCCGGGCGGCTGCGCGATCGGGGCGCGCCCGATCGATCTGCACATCCAGGCGCTCGAAAAGCTGGGCGCGAAGATTACGGTGGACCATGGCTATGTGGAGGCGCGCGCCGCACGGCTGAAGGGCACGACCTTTCGCTTTCCGAAAATCACGGTGACCGGCACGGAAAACATCCTCACGGCTGCGGTGCTGGCCGAAGGCGAGACGATTCTTGAAAACGCGGCGCTCGAGCCGGAGATTCCCGACCTTGCGGAGCTGCTGAACAAGATGGGCGCGAAGATCGAGGGCGCTGGCACGCCGACGATCCGCGTGCAAGGCGTCGAAAAGCTGCACGGCGCGACGCATACCGTGATTCCCGACCGGATCGAGACGGGGACATTTCTTGTGGCGGGCGCGATTACCGGCGGCGAACTGCTGCTGACGCATTGCGAGCCGGCGCACCTGGGCGCGGTGATCGAGAAGCTGCGGGAGTGCGGCGTCGAAATCAAGTGCGAAGGCAACGGGACGATGCGCGTGCGCGCCGCGAAAAAACTGGTGGCCGCCGACATCGAGACAACCGAATTCCCCGGATTCGCGACGGACATGCAGGCGCAGTTCATGGCGCTGGCGACGCAGGCGCAGGGCGTGTCGCGCGTCCACGAAACCATTTTCGAGAACCGGTTCCTTCACGCGAGCGAAATGATGCGCATGGGAGCGAATATCACGATCGACGGGAACTGGGCGATCGTCACCGGGCCTACGCCGCTGACGGGCGCGCCCGTGACGGCTTCCGATCTGCGGGCAAGCGCGGGGCTCGTGCTGGCGGCGCTGGTGGCGCAGAACACGACCGTGATCGACCGCGTCTACCACATCGACCGCGGATACGAGCGCATCGAGGAGAAGCTGCGCAGCGTGGGAGCGAGCATCGAGCGGCTGACGTCGCCGGAGTAACGTCTCGAACGGTTCCATTCGGATAAGCATGTGAAAGGACCTATCTGCGCGACAATTTCCCTATTCCTGACGTCCTTCGTGTGTCTTGGACAAACCCAGAAGCCCGAAGGCGAGCCGAACCTCCAGAAACTCTCCCAAGCCAGCCTCATCGCGTGCTTCGCTAACTGGCAGTTGTGCGGTGTCGACAACAAGTGGGATATAGCCGACGAACTCGCCCGTAGGGGCGACGTCTCTCCCTTGCTGAGGCGCTACTGGCGGGAGCCAGACCCCGACATCAGAAACGGCATCGAGTGCGTCGCGTATCGATTCGACTCGCCGGAAGTATTGCAGTTCATGAAAGCAGCAGTTGCCAAGAAAGTGGACGACGGAGAAGACCGGTATTACCCGATTCAATATTTGGCAAAAAGATGCGACGCTGGCGCGTTGTCTCAACTGAGCACGGGACGCTATCGCAACAAGGGGAGCCTACAGTACCAGACGAGCGTCGAGCTTTTTGGCAAGTGCGAGTACCGGCCAGCGATTCCATACCTGGTGGACACCGCGCTTTACGATTCTTCACTCAACATCGTGATTGCAGCGCAGCAGAGCCTGCAGGAACTGTATCCGCATTCCAAGAAGGATTTTTCTGATCTTGAGGACGTGCAACGGTATTACTGCCGGCTCGCACGAGGCGACGGACTGCAGGTGCATTGCAAAGAAAACAATTGAGTCGGGGTCGACGAGTACCCAGCCAAGCCACTCGCATGAACTGCTGAAACAAAAAAGGGGAGGCGATGTCGCCTCCCCGTTTCGTTGACTCCCTGGCAAGAGCCGGCGAGACGCCGGCGCTACGAACGATTTAGCCGGCGGCTTCGCCCTTCGCCTGCTTGTCGCGCTGGTCGCGTAGGACGGCTTTGCGGCTGAGGCGGATTTTGTTGCCTTCGATCGCCAGGACCTTTACCAGGACCTGGTCGCCTTCTTTCAGTTCGTCGCGAACGGCGCGGATGCGCTGTTCGGCGATTTCGCTGATGTGGAGAAGGCCGTCCGTGCCGGGGAAGATTTCGACGAAGGCGCCGAATTCGGCGATGCGCACGACGGTGCCGAGGTAGGTCTTGCCGATTTCGGCGGTGGCGGTGACGTCGCGAATCATCTTCAGGGCATCCTCGGCGGCTTTGCCATTATTGGCGAAGACGTGGACCTTGCCGTCGTCCATCACGTCGATCTTCACGCCCGTGGCTTCAATGATCGAACGGATTTTCTTTCCGCCCGGGCCGATCAGGTCGCGAATCTTGTCCGTGGGGATGCTGAGCATGTGGAGATGCGGCGCGTACTCGGAAATTTCGGTGCGGCCGGATGAAATCGTCGGATCCATGATATCGAGAATCTGGAAGCGCGCTTTGCGGGCTTGTTCCAGAGCCTCGCGCATCATCGAGATGCTGACGCCGCCGACCTTGATATCCATCTGGAGCGCGGTGATGCCTTGGCGCGTGCCGGCGACTTTGAAGTCCATGTCGCCGTAGTGGTCTTCGGCGCCGGCGATGTCGGTGAGAATCGCGTATTTATCGCCTTCGACGACGAGACCCATTGCGATGCCCGCGCAGGGAGACTTGAGCGGCACGCCCGCGTCCATCAGAGCGAGCGATCCGCCGCAGACGGAAGCCATCGACGAGGAGCCGTTCGATTCGAGAATGTCCGAAACGACGCGCATGGCGTATGGGAAGTCCGCTTCCGCCGGAATGAGATTGGCGAGAGCGCGCTCGGCGAGAGCGCCGTGGCCGATTTCGCGACGGCCGGGGCCGCGGAGGAATTTCACTTCGCCGACGGAAAACGGCGGGAAATTGTAGTGCAGCATGAAGCGCTTGAACGACTCGTCTTCGAAGAGAAGGTCGAGGCGCTGCTTGTCTTCCTTGGTGCCGAGCGTCGTGGTGACCAGCGCTTGCGTCTCGCCGCGGGTGAAGAGGGCCGAGCCGTGAACGCGAGGCAGCACGCCCACTTCGCAGGTGATCTGGCGAATCTGGTCGAAGGCGCGAGCGTCGGGACGGCGGCGGCGGACGAGCATATCGTCGCGGAAGATACGCTCGCGGAGGCGTTCGAAGGCACGATAGGCGAGCTTTTTCTTGTCTTCGTCGTCCTCGGGAATCGCGGCCATGATTTCGGCCTTGATCGTGTCGACGAGGCCGTAGCTTTCGAGTTTCGGATGCTTGGCGGTGTCGAGGGCGTCGCGGAGACGATCGCCGTACTTCTGAGTGATCTGCTGATAGAGAGCCTCATCGAAGGCAGGCGGCGTGACGGCAACTTTCTTCTCGTTGACGCGCGCGCCCAGATCCTTGATGGCGGCGACGATCTGCTTGATCGCGGCGTGGCCGAACTCGAGCGCGTCGGCGACGGTATCCTCGGAAACCTCGAGGGCGCCCGATTCCACCATGACGATCGCTTCGGCCGAGCCGGCGATGACGATGTTCAGCAAGCTGGTCTTTTGCTCGGCAACCGTGGGATTCACGACGAGCTTGCCGTCGAGCAAGCCCACGCGCACGCAGGCGATGGGATTGGCGAACGGAATCTTCGAAATGTAGAGCGCGGCCGAAGCGGCGGTGACGCCGATGACGTCCGGATCGTTTTCGCTATCCGCGGAGAGCACCATGGCGACGACTTGCGTTTCCGTCGACCAGCCCTCGGGAAACAGCGGGCGCAGCGGACGATCGATCAGGCGCGAGGTGAGAATTTCGCGCTCGGAGGGGCGGCCTTCGCGCTTGAAGAAGCCGCCGGGAATCTTGCCGGCTGAATACGTGTATTCACGGTAGTCGACCGTGAGCGGGAGAAAATCTTTTTCGGTGGCTTTGTTGTCCATGCACGCGGTGGAGAGCACAACTGTGTCGCCATAGCGCGCCACGACGGCGCCGTGCGCCTGGCGGGCCATCTTGCCCGTTTCGAGGGTCAGCTTGCGCCCGCCCAGGTCCAAACTTACTTGTTCAAACATGTCACTTCCTTCTGTCCCGGATCACCGGGAACGTCGTCGGATACGAGAGAGTGTCTCGGAAAAACATCTCGAAGAGGTGAGGGACAGCGCAGCGGTCGATTATTGGGCGGACGAGCTCGCGCATGGCGGTTCCAATGATCCGCAAGACGGCCGACAACTCTGCTTCGTGCTGCCGTGGAGGGGAATGCGACCGGAATGGCCGCTAAGGGAATCCGCACTACTTGCGCAAACTGAGTCTTTCAACAATCTCGCGATACCGATCCGGGTCGCGGCGATTCAGATAGTCCAGCAACCTGCGGCGCTTATTGACCATCATAATTAAGCCGCGCCGCGATGCATGATCTTTGGCATGGGACTGGAGGTGGGTCGTCAGGTAGTTGATCCGCTCGCTTAATAGGGCAATCTGCACTTCCGGAGAGCCCGTATCCTTCGTGTGAGTCCGGAACTGCTCGATTACACCAATTTTGGCTTCGATCAACTGTTCACCTCTGGCTGAAACGTCGTACCCCTACTCTGCTCTCTTTTAGCCTCTTCTTAACTTAATGATGCTAGCACACTGTTTTGGGGCATTCCACAAGGAATTTGCGCGCTCAGGGCCCGCCGCTCCCGCCTGATTCCGCGCCGAAGCGCATTGCCCACAGGCGCTTACGGACGCCATGGAAATCGTTGCGCGGCTCGCCGGCTTGCGAAAAGTGGTCCAAGGTATACTGGATCCAAGACGGGCGAAGTACAGCGATATGACGATTGTATCCACAGTTCGCCGAAGCAATGCAATTCGCATTGGCGCGCTCGTTTTTTCTCTGGCCGCACTACTCAGCGTGGCGGTTTTCGCCACCAGGGGGCGCGCGCAGGCAAAAGCTCCGGTCACCTATCCGCAGGAAATCAGCCGCGTGACCTTTGCGGTGGCAGGCGACGTGATCCCGCATCAACCCGTGGTAGAGGCTGCCGCCGCTGCCGCCACCGCGGACAATCATGAGGGGTGGGACGCGCTGTTTGCGAATGTTTCGGATGCATTTCGCGACGCGGATTACGGCTTCGTGAATCTCGAGACGCCGATTGCTCCGCAGCATTCTCTCGGCACGAAGGCGTTTCAGTTCAATGCACCGGTGGCGTTGGTAGACTCGCTGAAATTCAACGGCATCAAGATCGTCTCATTCGCGAATAACCACGTGATGGACCAGGGCTGGGCGGGATTCGACGAATCGCTCGATCATCTGCGCGCGGAGGGGATGTTGTTTGTGGGCTCCGGCGCGACGGCCGACGCGGCTTGGCAGCCGTTGATCTTGGAGAAGAACGGCATCCGCATCGGCTGGCTCGGAATGACGCGCTGGCTCAACGGCAATCGCAATCCCGAAAAAGCCGGCCAGCCGCACGTGGCCTTTTTCCCCTACCCGGGCGAATCGATGGGCGCGCCCGGACGCGATGAAGCGGGCGTGATCGAAGCGATCAAGGCGGCGCGCGCGCAGTGCGATCTGCTGCTCATCTCGATTCATTGGGGGATCGAGTATTCGCCGATGCCGCGGCCGGAGGACGTCGAGGCGGCGCATGCATTTCTGGAAGCGGGAGCAAGCGCCGTGGTCGCCAGCCATCCGCACGTGCTGCAGCCGATCGAAACGTATGTGACGCAGGATCAGCGAAAAACCGTGATCTTCTATTCGCTCGGGAATTTCCTCTCGAATCAGTCCGCCACCTACGTGCAGGACTTGATGCCGGACAAGACGGCCGAGCCGCGCGAGTCGATCATCGCGAAATTCGCCGTAGTGAAGAAAGACTACGGCCCCGCCGGCACCCGCGTGGAACTGAGCGACGTGGGGATCATGCCCATCTGGGAAGAAAACAACCGGCTGGCGCTGCGCAGCGGCCGCGCCAAGGCGCCCTCGATTTATCCGGTTTTCATGGATCGCCTGAATCCGCAGCTGCAGGCGCAGCTCGAGCAGTTGAATCAAACCGGCGCACAGATGACGGACGCGCAGAAGCAGGAATTCACCGAGCTTACGAATCAGCTGGCCATGCTGAAACACCAGCGCGAGATGGTGCTCGATCGCACCGGGGATGAGTATGTGGTTCCTCCACCGGCAGCGCCAGGTTCCCAACCGGCTGTCCCCAGCGCGCCCGCGCCGCCCGCCACGAATAGCGGAAGCCACTGACACGCAAGGCCGTTCACCGCTGAGACGCAGAGAAACCCACAATTACGACGCCGGGCGGGCCGAGGCCGCCTACGATTTGCCGCCGCGGATCAGCGAGAGGAATTCGTCGCGGGTCTGCTTGCTTTCGCGGAAGACGCCGAGCATGGCGCTGGTCATTGCCGCGGAATTCTGCTTTTCGACGCCGCGCATCACCATGCAGAGATGGCGCGCCTCGACGATCACTCCCACTCCCTGCGGGCTGAGCTGATCTTCGAGCGTCTGCGCGATCTGGCTGGTGAGCCGCTCCTGAATCTGCAACCGGCGCGCGTACATGTTGACAAGACGCGCGATCTTGCTGAGCCCCACCACTTTCTTATTCGGGATATACGCTACGTGGCACTTGCCGAAAAACGGCAGCAGGTGGTGCTCGCAGAGGCTGTAGACCTCGATGTCCTTCACGACCACCATCTCGTCGTAGGTGACGCTGAACATCGCGCCATTCAGAATTTTCGCGGGATCCTGGCGATAGCCGCTGGTGAGGTAGCGCAGCGCTTTCTCGAAGCGCTCCGGCGTGCGCCGCAGCCCCTCACGATTGGGGTCTTCGCCCAGTTGCACGATGATCTGGCGCACCAGATCGGCGATGTTTCCCGATTCGTCCGTCTCCGGAATCGATATTTCCGGCGTTTCTTCCACCACGATCTTGCTGTTCGTTGTCTTCGGCATGAGCGCTCCGCTTCCGATCTCCCGCACAGCCGGCTCGCGCAATCTAGCCGGCAAATTCAAAACTGTTGTTGCTGGTCTCTTCGATCCGCACGCGCTCGAGCCGCGCGGCCGGAAACGGCTTCAGCCGCCGGTAGATTTCGCGGCACACATTCTCGGTGGTCGGCACCTGCGCGCTAAACTGAGGAATCTCCTCGTTCAGATATTTCTGGTCGAACGCCTCGATCACTTCGCGTTCGACGAACGGGTCGAGCTCGCCGAGATTCGCGATCATTCCGGTCGCCGGATCGACCGGGCCGGCAATGGTGACTTCGACGATGTAGTTGTGCCCGTGCCCGTAGGGATTGCTGCATTTGCCGTAGAGGCGAAGGTTTTCCTCTTCGCTGAATTGGGCGCTGTGCAGCCGGTGCGACGCCGCAAAGCGGTAGCGGCGAGTGAGCGACAATTTCAGAGGAGCCGTCACGCCCGGCCCCCCCGCGAAGCCCACGTCGCCGTTCGATTCCGCCGTGCAATCGGCGAAAAGGTCCGGCGATTCGTAGAGCCGCACCCGATCGAGCCTTCCCTGCTTGATCCGCGGATCGAGCAGATTCCAGATCACCGCGGCAATGTTTTCGCACGTGGGAATTTTGCCCGCAAGCTCGGGCACTTCATGATTGAGGTGGCGATGGTCCATGCGATCCACAACCTCGCGTTGCAGAATATCCTTCAGTTCCTTCAGGTCGAGCACCATGCCCGTTGCGGAATCCGGTTCGCCTGCGACGGTGACTTCGAGCACGTAGTTATGCCCGTGTCCATGCAGGTTGCTGCATTTGCCGAAGACGCGCTTGTTCTCCTCCGCCGAAAAAGCGGGATTGTGATAGAAGTGCGCCGCTGAAAATTCGACTCTGCGTGTGACTCGGATCATAGACCCTTGGCCGGGTATTCCCTGCCCTTCCAGACCACCGCGCCCCTCGTATTTTTCCACCACGAAGCGACAAGCGCCGCGGCATACAGGCAGGCCCCCGGGACGTAGTATTGGACGAGAGAAACGGGGAAAAGATTCCGGTAGAGCGCCGCCGCATAGCGGAGATGCGCGCCTGCGAGCGCGCCGATCAAAACTACCGCCAGGAACCACGGCGAGATATGCGCCGTGCGGAAAAGAATCGCCCAGACCACCATGAGCGCCAGCATCTCCGACAAGGGGAAAGCCTCGAATTCGAGCAGGACCGACCGAGGGCGGCCGCCCATCAACGGGTAGAGATTTTTCGTCCATCCCTGCCACATGGCGGCGAACGATCCGTACATGCGCGTACGCACGATGCCGATCGGCGCGGTGAAATAGATGCGATAGCCTTCGCGTTTGACGATCCGGGCGAGCGCGACATCTTCCACAATTTCGCCGGCGACCGCCGCGTGCCCGCCGACGGATTCATACGCATCGCGCAGCACCATGAGGAATTGGCCGTTCGCGGCAGCGTCCGGCCGGCGCGGATCGTTCACGCGCGCGAACGAAAATCGGGCGGCCAGCCTGCAATAGACGAATGGAATCAGCGCGCGCTCCCAGAATGTTCCGAGCTCCTGTTCGGGCGAGTACGAGACGAGAACGGCGTCGTGATCGACCGCATCGGCGAGCGCGCGGCGCGTCGACCCGGGCAGATGAAACGTGTCCGCATCGGTAAAAAGCAGCCAATCGCCCGCCGCTGCGGCGGCGCCGAGCGATGCGGCGCGGTTCTTGCCGACCCAGCCTCGCGGGAGATCTTGCGTCGAAAGAATGCGGAGCTTCGGAATTCGCGCGGCCAATTGCCCGAGAATTTCGCCGGTGCGGTCGGTGGATTGATCGTCGACTACGATCACCTCGCCGATCTCCGGCTGCGCCGCCACCGATTCGACGGCGCGCGCGATCGAAGCCTCTTCGTTGCGAGCCGGAATGATGGCGGAAACCAAGGCTGTCTTGTTCCTGGCCGGGCGAATCGCGTAACTGCCCGCTGTCGGTTTGGCGATGCTCCTGCTATATTCGTTTCATTATAGGTTCTTGGACGGGGGATTGAAACGGAAACTGAAAACAGGCGTCGTTCTCGCCTTCATCGCCTTTCTGATCTTTCTCTTTGCGCGTCCTGACTACCGCCAAGGCGAGCCCAGCCTCCACGGACGTCCCGCGGAGGACTTCCAATTCACTTTGAACGGCAAACCGATGAAGCTATCGGATCTGCGCGGCCAGGTGGTGATCGTCGATTTCTGGGCCTCGTGGTGCCCGCCGTGCGTGGATGAAGCGCCGTCGCTCAACGCGCTGCAGCAAAAGATCGCGCCGCGCGGCGGCACGGTGCTCGGCGTGAGTATCGACGATGATGAGAGCGCCTACGAGAATTTCCTCCAGATGTACCACGTCACCTTTCCCACTTTTCGCGATCCCTCGAAGAAAATCGAGACCGATTACGGAACCTCGATGATTCCCGAAGCTTACGTGATCGATCGCAATGGAAAAATCGACCGGAAAGTGGTGGGAGCGCAGGACTGGACCAGCCCGGAAATGATGGCGTACATGGATTCGGTGCTCAACGAGAAGTAAGGCGATCCGCCGGCCTTATTCGTAGCGAAGCGCTTCGACGGGATCAAGCCGCGCGGCTCGCATCGCTGGCACGAGCCCACTCAACACGCCGACGACAACCAGCACGGCGACCGAAGCCACCAGGATTTCCCAAGACACGTGCATGTGGATGTCCACGGCGCCCGACGTGTCCTCGTAGGCCGGGCCGAGAAACGGCAGCGTGCCGATCAGCTCGCCGATGGCGACCGACAGCACGACGCCGATCAGGCCGCCGGCCATCGTAAGCGCCAACGCCTCGGCGAGAAATTGCCAGCGAATATGGTGCCTGCGCGCGCCGAGCGCCCGGCGCAGACCGATTTCGCGCACGCGCTCATTCACGGTGACGAGCATGATGTTCATCACGCCGATGCCGCCGATGCCGAGCGTGAGCAGCCCGATAAACAGCAGAAGAATTTCCAGGCCATATGTGATGCCCACATAGATCGGGCGAAACGCCGCCATGCTGATCATGCGAACCGCGCGCGTATCCGTGGGCGAGAAGTGCTGGCGCTCGGCGAGAATGGAAAGCACCTGCTGCTGCGCCAGCGCATCCATTTCCGGGCTCACGGACGTCACGACAAGCACGCTCGCCGATTTTGTGTCCCACAGATCGCCCGCGGTCGAATAGGGTATCCAGACGGATTGATCGTCACTCTGAAAATAGCTGCTGTCCTGAAATTTCCTGTCCATCAAGCCGATCACGGTGAAGGGCGCGCCATCGATCCGCACCGTCTGGCCGATGGCGGGCATCCCGGCAAACAGTTTCTTCTTAATCATGGCGCCGAGGAAAACCACCCGCCGCCGGTTCACCTCGTCGTCCGCGTTGAGCCAGCGGCCCTGGCTGGCTATTTCGTTGCGCATATAGCCGTATTCAGCGCAGACGCCGCGCACGGCGGTGGTGGCGAATCGCTCTTCGTGCGAGAGGCCCAGGAATTTCACGGTCTCGGGGCACACCTGCTTCACGGCGGTCGCGCCGGCGCGAATATCGTCGATATCCTCCTGCTCGAGCCGCACCGCTTTGCCCGCGCGCTCGCCGCCCGCCTGTTCGCTGGTGGTGCCGGGCCAGCAAACGATCACGTTGTTGCCAAACGCCTGAAACGTGTGCATCAGCACGTGGCGGAAGCCCGTGCCGTAGGCGAGCAGCATGGTGACGGCGACGATTCCCCACACGATTCCGGCCATCGTCAGACAGGTGCGCACCGGCTGCC